>ENA-OPCW01001388-OPCW01001388.1-human-gut-metagenome-genome-assembly--contig:-NODE-1388-length-12218-cov-2.994903_pt1 | contig 12218 bp, 15 predicted proteins | sample MGYA00241258_ERZ501496 | MGnify/ENA primary metagenome ERZ501496 (study PRJEB25962, sample SAMEA2042660) | human gut metagenome | biome: human gut; feature: human-associated habitat; material: faeces...
TGAAAAATGATAACAACAAAATTTGCCGGTCTCACCGGCCCCCTCCTTCGACCAATCCCTGAGCGGGCTGCTTGCCCGCCGCGCATTCGGATGCGGTATCGATCAACACAAACTACGACCAAAAAGAGATCGCGCAAAGCGGTCTCTTTTTTATTGTATGGAATATGTCGGCTGCTGCCCTTGCAAACATATTCTTTCGGTGGTATAATTGCATTGTGAGTTCGAAACCATCCTCACAGAGGCATATGCCGAAAAAACAAAACTAAGGAGAAAAAAATGAAAAAAATATCTGCCCGGCAGCTTACGACGGCTGCCGCAATTGCTGCGCTGTACACGGTATTGTCTCTTGCATCGAGCTTCATTCCTCCCGTGGGCGGCGTATTTCAGTTTCGTGTATCCGAAGCATTGACAATTCTGCCGTATTTTACCCCGGCCGCGATTCCCGGGCTGTTTATCGGCTGCCTGCTGTCCAATTTGATAACAGGCGCATTGCCGTATGATCTTGTTTTCGGCAGCCTTGCAACGCTTATCGGCGCAATCGGAACTTTTGCTCTTCGGAAACTCGGGGAAAACACCTCCCGTACTCTGCCGGGCGGCATGCCCCTTGGTGCATGGCTTGCTCCGCTGCCGCCGATTGCAGCAAACACGATCATCATGCCGTTTGTTATCGCAAAAATATCTGAAATGCCGGAGTCGATTCCGCTGTTCGCGTTCTCCGTTTTCGTCGGCGAAATTGTGTGCTGCGGCGGACTCGGGCTGCTGCTGCTTGCCGCATTGAAGAAACACCCGCAGCTGTTCGGGCACGAATGAACATTCAATGAACATTCAATGAGCATTCTCCGACGTATACGAACCGTGCGGCCTCGCTTAAATATATTTTGCATTATCTGCAAAAAAAGCTTGCAAACAATGCATATTCGGGTGTATAATGATTCAGCATCGGGGATGCTGTTACATCGCCGAGAGTTTGTTGTGGAAATCATTTCCACAGATATTTCAGGAGAAAATTATGAAAAAGGACATCCATCCTTCCTACGGCGAAAGCATCGTCCGTTGCGCATGCGGTGAAACCTTCAAGAGCGGTTCCGTAAAGGGCGAGCTCAAGGTTGAAATCTGCTCCAAGTGCCACCCCTTCTACACCGGCCGCCAGAAACTCGTTGACAGCGGCGGACGTGTTGATAAGTTCAAGAAGCGTTACGGCATGAAATAATCGACACTGTTCTTTCCTTTCTACTAATATTAAAACAGCCACCTGTCATTGCGCCGGGCGGCTGTTTTTTTGTTTGTTTTCGTTTTGCCCCGAGGGACTTAAATAACCTTAATGGTGAACTGCGGACAGGCTCTTGCGCAATAACCGCAGAGTGCACATTTTGATTGATCGACAACAGCGCGGCCGTTTTCAATTCTCAAAGCATGGTTATGACATGCAGCAACACACGTTCCGCAGCCTTCGCACCATTCCTGAATCAGCAGCGTGCGGCGCACCTTTGCAAGCTCGGCCGAGAGTTTTTCATCCGGTTTTTCGCCGCTGAACCGACGGCAATTATATTCAACTTCATTCACGCTCTGCATTCCGATCGCAATTGTGTCAATGCAGTCGTCAAGGTTAAGAATATAATCCAATGCCGCCTCACGTTCGGCAATAAGATGTCCGCCGCCGAGAGGTTTCATTGCAATGATGCCCTGTCCCTGTGCATGTGCGGCGCGGATTTTTGCGAGCATTTCATCGGCCGTGCCGTCTGCAATGCCAAAACCGCGTTTGTTTATAAGCGGAAACAAAACCTGAAGCTCCGGATGCCTCAATGCGCCGTCCATACACGCAATATAATGTGTGGACAATCCGACAGCGCGAATGTAGCCCTTGTTGCGCATTTCAATATAGTATTCCAATGCTTCTCTGTGCCCGCGTATTGTATGTATGCTCTCCTGTTCGTGCATCAGAAAAACATCGATATAATCCCTGCCGATTCCCTCAAGTGCCTTTCGGAGGCTTGCCTCCGCGCCCGCTCTGTCGTAGGCATAGCTTTTTGAGCAAACAACAAGATCCGGCTTCAGCCTCACTGCCTCACGCAGGTGCGGATACGTGCCGTAAATCTCCGCCGTGTCAACAAAATTAACGCCGTGTGAAAAGGCGCATTCAAAAAGCGCCGCTCCCTGTGCCGGCGTTAAATTCCGCTGAAACGGCCCCATTGTGAGCGAACCGAAACAAAGTTTTGAAACATTGATTCCTGTTCTGCCGAGTTCATGATAGATCACAGCGTGTCATCCCCGTTGTATTGTTCAACATAGGTGCGCACAAGCTCTTCAATCAGCTCGTCGCGCTCAAACATGCGGATGAGATACCGCGCATTGTTATAGCTCGTGATATATGTCGGGTCGCCGGAAATAAGGTAGCCGACAATTTGGCTCACCGGGTCATAGCCCTTCTCGCGCATTGAATAATAAACTTTCATCAATACTTCATGCGGAGTTTCCTTTTCGCCCACACGGCTGAATGTAATCGTGTTGCCCGAATCGGCAACGATCTTGTTCTTTTCGTTCATTCTGCATTGCCTCCATTGCCTGTGTGATGATATATGACTATTCTATCACATTTGCAGCAGATTCACAACCCCATTAAGAAAAGAAATCATAAGCACCCTGTTGATTCCTTCATTGCAAATAAGGGTACAAATTTGACGTTCTTCTCTGTGTACAATCGTCATCAGCATTCAGTTAGCCTTTTTTTATGAATGCCTTCATCAGTTTTTGCAAGCCCTTACTTGTATCAAGGTTATATATACCAAATTGCGGCCGAACTATTAAGAAAATATGGCCAATCTGTTAACGATATTTGTAAATATTTCGACATTTGCATTTTCGGGGGTGCAAAACCATTGTATTTTTCGAAACACCTCGCTATAATAGTTATCGGAGCAGGAAACGAGGCTCGTTCCCAACTCCTTAAGTACAGTCAATTAATTTTGACAGAAAGGTTTTAAAAATGAAAAAACATATCATTCATGCTCTCCGCACCCATGCAAAGCGCACACTTGCCGCAGCATTCGCCGCTGCGTTCGCGCTCGGTTCTGCCCTCACTCTTTCGGCTTGCAGCGGCAAGCCCGCAAAGCAGACAGGTTCGAATTCAACCCCCGTTCCGCAAACGGAAGTTCCGACAGTCTCCGCAACCGCAACACCCGCTCCGGAAGAAACGGCCACTCCGTTTGTAAACCCGACTTATCCGCCCGCAACACCCGTACCCGTTGTCGGCGAATACACGAAACCCTGCCAAAAGGTCAAGGTTGATTTTCCGGCAACGGAATTAAGCCGCGCTTTCAGCGTTACGTTCGACCTGCCGGAAGGCTGGACGGTCAGAAGTGACGAAGGTGTGTACACCGATTCGTCTTATTCCGATCTCGGTTTCTATTTGCTCGGGCGCAAGCTGCTCTATGATGAAAACGGAAATCTTGCCGGTGCGGCCGGATACGGCACATACGACCCGAACAATCATGCCGAAAACGTCACGCATGAAGTATATTGTTCTGTCGTTTCCGGACATGTTAAACTTGTCAACTTTGAAAATTTCCATTCAACAGTCGATAACTCAACAAACTGCATAAGCGCATATACATCATCTCATCACGAATGCGCTCCTGCCATGTGGACTGTCGGAGAAGGTTTCCATGCCTTTGATAACCCTGCTGCCTGTGCATACACCGAGGAGAACCCTGTGTTTGTTGTTATTGAGCTTTCTCGGCTGTATGAGGACTCGGCAAGCCTTTCCAAGCGCGTTGCAGAGAGCATAAGGTTTGAATGAAAGAAAAGGGAATTAACCGTAACCGATAACGAGCCTCATTTCTTTTTCCGAATAAAACCCCTGCCCGGGTAATGTAATACCCGGCGGGGGTGTTTTGCCGTGCGGCATATATTTGAAAAAAAGCGTTTAAACCGTTGCCAAAAAAGGAAAAGTGTTGTAAAATTGGCATGAACGACGGAATGCGCAAAGCATTCATTAAATCACGGAGGAATTACTTCAATGAACCCGAAATTCAAGAACAATATCGGTATCATGGTTCCCGAAATCCTGATGCCCGCAAAGAATGTTGACCTTACCAAATGGGCATGCGTTGCGTGCGACCAGTACACTTCCCAGCCCGACTATTGGAACAAGTGCGAAGAGATCGTCGGCGATGCTCCGTCCACCCTGCGCCTTATGCTTCCGGAGATTTATCTTGAAAAGCCCGGCGAAACCGAAAAAATTGCCGCGATCCGCAAGGCAATGCACCGATGGTACCGCGGAAAGCCAGTATCAACTGTCGGCAGGGGTGGTCCTGTTCTGCCAGGTTCTCTCCTTCGGCATATTGGACGATCCGGTGAGGGACAGACGTGGAAAATTGTGTCAATTCACTTTTTCCGATGCCTTGAAACAAGGGGAGGGCGGTCAAAGTGTCCAATGTAAAGTTTTCCATATCTGTCTGTTTTATCGGTCCATCATCGTTTGGAGGGCCGGGGTTGTGTACACTTGGTTCTTCCCTTTCTCGTCCGCATAGATAAGGTAAGCTTGTATGTCGGGAGTGGACTGCAATATCTTTTTAGCCTGTTCCAATCCCAAAACCATGAATGCCGTAGCGTATGCGTCGGCGGTAGCGCAGTCTTTGGCCAGTACGGTGGACGACAGAATGGAATGCTGTACTGGATAACCTGTGTGCGGGTCTATGGTATGTGCATACTTTTTTCCATCTTTGTAGTAGAAGTTACGGTAATTTCCGGAAGTGGCAATACCGAGGTCCGTGACGTTCAATATGGTTTGGATTTCATTGTTGACATTCAATGAGTCGTCTATGGGCTTATTGATGCCCACTTTCCATTTTTGTTCTTTTGGACTGAGACCTTTCACCACGATTTCCCCTCCGATTTCAATCATGTAGTTCCGGATGCCTTTACGGTCGAACAGGCGGGCTACCGCATCGCTGCCGTATCCTTTGGCAATGGCGCTGCAATCCAATATTACCCGAGGATCCTGTTTCACAATCTTTCCGTTTTCCAAAGCTACCTTTTCAAATCCTACGAACGAAAGAATGCTGTCGATTTGTGCAGGAGTAAGGTCCTGCCCGTTTTTGAAGCCGAATCCCCAGGCATTGACCAACGGTGCGACGGTTATGTCGAATGCGCCGTAGGTATGTTCGCTGATGGTTTTGGCCAGTTGGAATACGTGGACGAACATGCTGTCCGGGGTAACTTCCTCATTCCGGTTGATTCGGCTAATGACCGATTCTTTATTGAAGGGAGAGAGAGAGACATCCACTTTTCGTAATTCGGCTTCGATTTCCTTTTGCAGACTCGAATCGCATTGGTAGGTTACGTGGTAAAACGTGCCGAAAATGGCTCCTTCTTCCCGTTGGAAAGGAATGTTGGAATGTGGGCTGCGTATGGCATATATCGTGCCGATAACCAGCAGGATGAGAAAAGGCAGTTGCCAGCGTAGTTTTTTTCTTTTATCGTTCATGAGCATAAACCTAAATGTTCTATAATGATTTTAATACCGATACCTATCAGGATAAGACCTCCGACGGGGGCTATGGAGCATGGGATCTTGCGTCCGATGAATATGCCTGTTCCCAATCCGGCTATGGTAAGGGCAGACGAGATGGCGGCAATGAGGACGGCCGGAATAGCGATGGTGTCCCAACTGCTGCCTATTTGCATAAAAGCCATGGAAACCCCTACGGCCATGGCATCTATGCTTGTGGCTACGGCCAGTGTCAGGATGACTTTATAACTTAGCGGGTCGAATTTGGTTTCTTCTTTTTTCCCGAAGCCTTCCCGAATCATCTGGATGCCGATGGCAGAGAGCAATCCGAAAGCAATCCAATGGTCTATGGGAGCCAGAATACGGCTGAAGAGCGTGCTGACATACCATCCGGCCAAGACCATTGCTCCCTGAAAGAGGCCGAACGAAAGAATCATGGTCAGCATGGGGCGCAAGACGATGTGCTTGACGATTGCGCCCGAGGTGATGCTTACGGCAAAGCAATCCATGGCGAGTGCCAGTCCTAACAATATAGCCTCTGTGATGTACATGTTTGCATGTTTTTGCCTGGGTTTAAATGTCGAATATGATGTTGAAAGTACCGCCGATACATGAATTGCCGTATTTACCGAAACCGGGCACATACCACGGAGAACCTTGCGGAGCCTCGCTGTGGCTCATACGGATTTTATAGCGTACGTTCCATCCTAAGTGGAAAATTTTCCATATTCGTGTTTCTATGCCGAAGACGATTTCTCCCCAATGGGAATTGGCCGAAAGCCCGTTGAATACGAACGGGACTTCGTTTCCCCACACCGGATCGGCGAATCCCGGAGAACTTATATCGTATTTGAAAGACGTGAAAGCATAACGTATGCCTAAATACAACCGATTGCCCGTGTACCACTTTTTAGTAAAGTTGTAGTCCATACCGATGCGGAAATAAGGTGCCTTGGTTTTGTAGGTATTGCCAGTTTCCTCACCCTCACAGTTGCTTTCCCCATATCCCAATTCAAAAACCGGAAAATATTTCTCCTTGAAATTCAAGTGTGCGGCCACTTCCATTTGCGAGTAATCCGAATTGAGGGATTTCATAACAACGCCTACGAGGTCGCCCGACAGAGCCACACCTCCGAATACGGGAGCTTCTTTCTTCGTCAGGTCTTCTACGGTTTGCTGGGTCTTCTCGCTTTCGGTCTGTTGGGCGTACGATGCGAAAGGAAGAAGCAAGCTAATTACCGCTACGGAAATATATTTTGAAATTTTCGGATACATTATAATTGATGTTCGGATTTACAATCGAAACGGAGTCTACAAGCAGTCGGGTCCAGCGAACGGCGGTCACATGGTGGAACATCGAAGCCGGACAGGTAGGGGATTCGTAATGCGGAATATTTTCTTTGTCAATCCAAATGGTGTCTCTCCGTGTACGGCTCGTCGTATCAGTAAAGTGAAAGATGAGCGTGTCGGTTGCTGCACTGTAACTTACCGGAAGTTCCACCTCACTTCCTCGTACCAGACGATTGATCAAAATGGAATCCGTTCCGGCAGCCGTGATCGTCAGTGTGTCCAACACTTGGATTTTGCTTTCCCCTTCATCCGTGGCGGCATAGAATCCATACGTGCTGTAAACGATATTGTTTATCGGACAGTCGGTAGATTCGCAGGCCGCGACAGCAATGAAAACACCGATGCAAACCAGTGTGCGGGTTATACCTTTTAGTTTCTTCATCTTCAAAAGATGTAATCTTTATATTTCTTTTTCAATCAAGTAGTTGTTACGTTCCGGCGAATTGCGGCTGATGAGTTCTCCCAAGAAGCCGGTCAGGAAAAGTTGCGTGCCCAGTATCATTGTGGTCAGGGCGATATAAAAGTATGGTGAGTCGGTAATCAGACGGTAGGAGTTTCCGCAATACATATCGTACAGTTTGTTGACCCCGATGGCGCCGGCTGCAATAAAACCTAAAATGAACATGATGGAACCTAAAAAGCCGAAGATGTGCATCGGTTTAACCCCGAATTTAGACAGGAACCAAAGGGAAATCAGATCCAGATAACCGTTGAAGAAGCGGTTCAGGCCGCCGAATTTGGTCTTGCCGTACTTGCGTGCCTGATGGTGTACCACCTTTTCCCCTATTTTATCGAAGCCGGCGTTCTTGGCCAGATAAGGAATATAACGGTGCATTTCCCCATAGACTTCAATGCTTTTCACGACTTCCTTGCGGTAAGCTTTCAATCCGCAGTTGAAATCGTGCAGGTTTTTGATACCACTGACCTTGCGTGCGGTGGCGTTGAACAGTTTGGTAGGGAGCGTTTTAGACAACGGGTCATATCGTTTTTGCTTGTATCCCGACACCAAATCGAATCCGTCTGTCACAATCATACGGTAAAGTTCCGGTATCTCGTCGGGGGAGTCTTGAAGGTCGGCGTCCATGGTAATGACCACGTCGCCCTCCGCTTTCTTGAAGCCGCAATATAAGGCGGGGCTTTTTCCATAGTTACGGCGGAATTTGATGCCTTTCACGCAACTATGCTTTTCCTGCAAGTCTTCAATCAGTAGCCAAGAACGGTCGGTGCTGCCGTCATTGACGAAAATGACTTCGTATGTGAAGCCGTGTGCATTCATTACGCGTTCAATCCATGAATATAATTCCGGAATGGATTCTTCTTCATTGAAGAGAGGAATTACGACTGAAATATCCATATTTATCGGTTTTGACTGTGAGTCGTACGGCTCTTTCCGCTCAATCCGATCCACGCGGTGGGGATGGCCAGCAGGAAGCCGAACATGAGATTATATACTAAGAATTCGAAAGTCAGTTGTATGGGAGAGATACTTTTAAGTAGGTCTATGACTTGGCGGCTGACTTCGGCCGCGTCCTCTCCTGGCATCATGCTTTGCATCATGGCTACAGCTTCGGGCTGTTGCATGATGGTGGAATAAGTTTGGAGGAGCAATCCGTTGTCGATGTAGCGGAAATAAACAAACTGGGCAACTGCCATGAGCAAGGAGGCATACATGAAAATCAGCGTCGCCATCCACCACGACTGGCCGAAACGAAGGGGAAACACTTCACCTCTGAACTTCCGTATCAGGAAACCGGCTGTCACCACGGACAACAATCCGATGATGAGCCCCACGTTGCCTACGAGCGGACGGGTCAGCCCGATAATATAAAAAGCAAAACTGACAATCCACATCAGACCCACCACGGCACCGTATTGGGCGGCAAAAGCACGGAGTTGCTTGTAGCTTATTGCATTCATTATGATATATATTACATATTAGCGTGCAAAAATACGAAAAATTAGCGGAATACAGTGAACTAAACTTCTTTATTTTTGTAAAATCTAAGCGGTTGAAAATGAGTTTTATTTCAGGAGTGCATTAAAAAAGTATATACTAATGTTTGGAACGGAAAGAAAAAGTTCCTACCTTTGCAACCGCAAACGGGAAAGTCCTGTACGGCCAGCTCCCTTCGAATCCCCCAGGGCTTGATCGCAGCAAGGGTAGTTGGTTGTAGCGGCGCGATGCAGTAAGCTTTCCCACCCGCCTCTTTAGCTCAGTTGGCCAGAGCACGTGATTTGTAATCTCGGGGTCGTTGGTTCGAATCCGACAAGAGGCTCAAAAAGCACAAAGGCGAAACCGGAAAAGTTTCGCCTTTTTATTTTATCGGGCTTATGGCGTATGGAAAATATTATAATCCATTGATTTTAGCACGTCTTGAATCCTATTTCGAGGCGGGCGACTGGGACGGATTGGCTGTGTATCTGGACAGCTTGTCCCATCGAGAGTTCCGTATGGCCGGTGAAATCATCAGCGTACAAATTATGCCTCGTGTGCCGGATACGGTGTTTTGGGAGGCGTTTCGTTTCCTTTTGGTGTACCATTCCAAAGCTTTTTTGGTGACTTTGCTCAAGTCTGTTCCTCTTCGGAAGCAAAAATCCGGTTTTACATTGCGGCAAGATGGCTATGTGCCGGTAGCGAAGTTCCTGAACGATGCCGGGACGGAATTGGACCGTGCCAAATTTATCCGGTTTATGGTGGAAATATTCGGGGAAGATACGGAGGAATTGTCTTATTTATTCGGAAGCCTTCATGTAGATATGCCGCGCGAACGTGTGCAATATTTGTTGCAGGGCCGAGGAATGGCCTGTTATTATTTATTGTTCCAGTGTATGCGTCAGTTGGAGCATGAACGTGATTTCTTAGTGCGTTGTTGCCAGTTCCTGATGAAAAAAGGTGATGCCTTGTCGTTCAATCTGGCCAGCGTGGCCAAGCTATATTTCGACCTGACATCGGTGAAGGGTACCTTCTCCTTGCATCTCGCTCCTTATCAGTTAGGATGCCTCGATGCTTCGTTCGAGAGTTTCTGTAGGGTCATGAAGAGCATATCGTGAAAAAATAAAGACATCCGCCCAAGGGATGTCTTTTATTATGTAATTTATGAATGATAACCTCACAGATATTCTTTTGTGCTAAAAACAATTGTTAGAATGTGTAGCTCGTGCCGAGACTGACCTTGGCCACTACGTCATTGAACGGTGACAACACTTCACCGCCGATGAAACCGTTTTTCAAGTAATAATGGACTTCCGGTTCGAGTAGCAGGCTCCATTGGTCGTTGATACGGTATTGCGCCACGGCACCGAGCAACAATGCAGGTGCTCCGCCAGGGTTCGCGGCGGACAGGGGACGGGGGGGAGGAACCCACTTCGAGTTCGCCGCTGTATATCCGGGCATTGTCCGACATGCACTTGCTGTACAAGGCACCGCCTTCCACGAAGAGGTTGAACTTCCGGTTTAAGTCATATTTCTGGTAGACGTTGGATAAATTAAGCATATAGGCCAGTTTGATGTTCAGCAGGTTGTAGCGGTATTGCCATAGTGCGGTGAATTGTTTTTCCACGCCCATGAAATCCACCACATAACTCCCATACTTGTTTTCGTTGAGGGTTTCATACTCTATGGCAGCCTTGAGCGAGACGTAAGGCCCGAGGTGGTAGCCTACGTAAAACTGTCCCGAGTAGTTCAGGGCGAAGTCACCCACGGTGTTCATCGAACGCATGTGTTTTAACCCTCCTACTTGCACGCCGGAGAACAGGCGTGGTTCGAAGATATAAGGGGGCCACGAGGCGCGTTCTTTCCGGTTGGCTGCACAGACGCGCACGCCGAGCGATATGGAGGCCGAAGTTTCGGTGAAGGATGCTTCGCGAGCCACATTCACGTATGGTTCACGGAAATTGGCCACAACCACACGGGGCTCCACGAAAAAAGAAGTCTCTTTGTCCATGCTGTACAGGAAAGTGGCGGCACCCGTGAAACCGGCATAGTTGCATTTCAGGCCGTTATCCGTTTCCGGGATGTATTTGGTCAGCCAACCGTATTCGCCTCCCACGGCGATATTCATCTCAAACGGATGGCGTACTTGCCGCCAATAGGGGAAGAAGTTGAGAGGATTGACTAATCCTTCGAGCCGTCCGGCAAACATGCTGCCTTTGTAACGTGTCTCGTAGGAGGGGCGGGCTTCGGTGGCCGCTGTGGTGTTGTAGCTCCAATAATATTCGGAAGCCGTGGCCGAGAGGCGGAGTCCCACGATGGGGTCGAACCACCGGCCCACGGAAATCTTGTAGCCCGTACCGGTCGTTTTGAAGAAGCCCAAGTCATCGCTGTCATAAGAAGTCACACCCTGTGCCAGTTCGTAGAAAAATCCGCGTGTATAGACCACGTCGCTGTTATAAAAGTCATTGGTATTGTCCATATTGACTGTCAGACCGGCTTTCACGCCATATTGTATGTCATATTTTGACACGTTCGTATGGCCGGAATGGTCGGCTTGGTCGGTCAGTGCGGAAAAGAACGGTTCTATGAAGAATTTGGCATTGCGTCCGAGACCTATACCGACGTTTATGCCTGCCTGTCCTTTAAAGATGGAAGCGCGCTCTCCTTGGAAAACGGAACGTATATAGCCCACGCCGAGAGTAGGAGAGATGCGGAATATGCGTCGTTTGTCGTAGCCATAAAGGTAATCGGACAGATGGAATACATAGTCTATATCGGTTTCCCATTGTTTCACGGTGCCATCGCCGTCCTTCATGTCATAGTTCGTGTGCAATAGCGTGGCGCGTAGGCCGTGTAGCCGGTTGAAGTCATATCCGGCCACACCGCCGAAAGGTATCCCGTTCTTCATGGCTCGTCGGCCTTTAGGGGCGACTTGCGAGAAGCCTGTCGTGAATCCTACGTACAGATGGTCCAGGAAACGGTTGCGGAAAGTATCGCCTTTTTCCACATAACGGTCCGGGTACAGGTAGTCCAAGGGGTTGAAGTCCACGGTGTGGTCCAGTTTGGGTTTGGAGGAGGTGGATACCGCCGTGGAAACCGGAGTTTTCTCGACGGGCTGTACCGCTGTGGTGTCGACTGCTTCCGGTGTGGAGGATGTCGCCGTGCTGTCCGGTGTTTCCACAACAGGCCGTACCGCTGTCACCATCGTGTGCGCCTGTCCCGGTGACATGTACCACAGGCACAGGCATGTGCATATTATTTTGTATTTTCCGTACATCATCTTGTCTTGTATTCGTTATATTGTGTCGCCCTGGTTCTATAATGCCTTTTTCATATTCATTTCATTCCTCCATGGGTGTTGCGGCGGGTTGTTGTACCGGCACGGGTGTCGGTACGACTGGCGGACTGGCCGTGGCAGCACTGTCG
>ENA-OPCW01001391-OPCW01001391.1-human-gut-metagenome-genome-assembly--contig:-NODE-1391-length-12211-cov-4.010036_pt1 | contig 12211 bp, 12 predicted proteins | sample MGYA00241258_ERZ501496 | MGnify/ENA primary metagenome ERZ501496 (study PRJEB25962, sample SAMEA2042660) | human gut metagenome | biome: human gut; feature: human-associated habitat; material: faeces...
GGATACGCGGGTAGGACTGGTAAACTCAATTACTATCGAGCAGGCTGTGGGTAAGGAGACAACCGTGCTGTGGTATGATACCGTGAAGTATGTAATCCCCATTCCTCTTGCCTTGCAGATGCTGGCCGCACTGGAACTGTATGCCTTGGAATGCTATAATGTCACGCAGGAACATCTGGCCGTGGTTATGGGACTTGCTACGAAAGAGGAGGTCGGAGCGTATGATTACACTTCTGGTTATCCTGAAAAATTAGTGTTCAACCTTTAAATTGATGGCTTATGATTTACTTATATTTTATGTCGCTGTTTTTGCTCACTATGTACATAATGTATGCGGTGAGAGTGTGCGGAGTGCCCTGGTCTCTCTCTGACACCTACTATCAACTGAAGAAACGGAATCGCCCGGCGTGGCTGTTTCAGGCGGCGATGGTTGTTCCTGCCATGCTACTTATACCGGTATGGATTGATTGCTCCAATGAGAGCTTTCAGTTTCTTGCTTTCCTGGCTTGTGGAGGGCTGATGTTCGTAGGGACGGCACCGCTGTTCAAAGAGGAGTTCCAAAGTAAAGTTCACTATGTGGGTACTGTCGCCTCGGGGTTGGCCACAATTCTCTGGGTATGTTTTGCCGGGGCGATGGCCGCGCTCTTAAAGGATGCCATCAAGCCCAACATGGTCCAGACGCTCGAAGGCACTCCCGCGTTCATCCACGGCGGCCCGTTCGCAAACATCGCCCACGGCTGCAACTCCATCCAGGCCACTGAGACCGCGATGCGCCTGAGCGACTATACCGTCACGGAAGCCGGCTTCGCCGCCGACCTCGGCGCCGAGAAGTTCCTCGACATCAAGTGCCGCGCCGCGGGCTTCCATCCCGACGCTGTCGTCATCGTTGCGACCGTCCGCGCGCTCAAGTATCACGGCGGCGTGCCCAAGGCCGAGCTCAACAGCGAGAACCTTGAGGCGCTTGAAAAGGGCCTGCCCAACCTCCTCCAGCACGTCGACAACGTGAAGAACGTCTACGGTCTCCCCTGCGTCGTCGCCATCAACGCGTTCCCGACCGACACCAAGGCCGAGCTCGACCTCGTCGAGAGCAAGTGCCGCGAGCTGGGCGTCAACGTCCGCCTGAGCGAAGTGTGGGCCAAGGGCGGCGAAGGCGGCCTTGCGCTGGCTGAGGAAGTCGTGCGCCTGTGCGACGAGCCCAACCACTTCCAGTTCGTCTACGACGTCAACGACAGCATTGAGGACAAGCTCAACGCCATCGCTACCAAGGTCTATCACGCTGACGGCGTGGTCATCGCCGCTTCCGCCAAGAAGCAGCTTAAGCAGCTCACCGAGCTCGGCTTTGACAAGCTGCCTATCTGCATGGCCAAGACGCAGTTCTCCTTCTCCGATGACGCCAGCAAGCTCGGCGCGCCCCGCGGCTTCAAGATCACCGTCCGCGACCTCAAGGTCAACGCCGGTGCGGGCTTCCTGGTCGCCAAGACCGGCGACATCATGACGATGCCGGGCCTGCCCAAGGTCCCGTCCGCCGAGAAGATCGACGTCGACGAAAACGGCAAGATCACCGGCCTGTTTTAATTGTACAAGCTCAGGAACAGGTGGAGCGCGCCTCCGCCTGTTCCTGATGAATTTTTAATTTTAACCCAGGGAGGGCACTATGAAGATCGCAGATATGAAAGTAACCGAGCTCATCAACGAAGTCGGCGCGGGCACTCCCGCCCCCGGCGGCGGCGCGGTGGCAGGCCTTGCCGGCGGCGTCGGCGTGGCGCTGACGATGATGGTCAACGGCCTGACGCTCGACAAGAAGGGCTTTGAAAACGACCGCGAGCGCCTTTTGGACGCCATTGCCAAGGGCAATGAGCTCAAGGAGCGCTTCATCGACGTGATGAACCGCGACAGCGAAGTCTTCGATGTCCTGATCGAATCTCTGGCCCTCCCGAAGGACGACGATGAGCACAAGGCCATCCGCCGCGGCGCGGTGCAGGCGAGCTTCCGCAACTGCACGCTGGTGCCGCTGACAATGATGGAAATTTGCTCCGAGGCCATCGACCTGTGCGCCGGTCTCGTCGGCACGACGAACCCGAACGTCGTCAGCGACCTCGGTATTGCCGCGCTCACGCTCAAAACCGCGATGGAGAGCGCATGGCTCAACGTGCTCATTAACCTCTCGTCCTTAAAGGACAAGGCCTTCCGCGACGAGTGCTGCCAGAAGGGCGAGGCGCTGCTCGCGCACGCTGTACCCATCGCCCAGGAGAGCTATGAAAAGGTGATCAAGGTCATCACCGAAAAGTAAGCGCTTCGCCTTTTCGTCTTTCGTCATTCCACGCCGTCCGCCGCGTCAAGCACGCGCCGCGGACGGCGCGCTTTTTTCTTTCCTGAATTTTTGCAATTTACAGTAGCATTTTGCGGATTTTGTGGTACAATACCATCGGTTCATATTTTGATTGATTCAAATACTGCACGAAAGAGGCTTTTTTCATGGATTTTGTTGCAAACGGCTCCAAAAACGTTGAAATTGAGACGTCCACGGGCGTCTATCTGCGCCACGCCATCCAGACGCACTTTGTCGAGATCGGCGAGGATTACATCGAACTCGTCAACCGCTACGTCAAGCCCCTCTACGAGGAGGGCGACCTGCTGAGCATCAGCGAAAAGATCATCGCCCTGTGCCAGAAGCGCGTGGTCTACCGCAAGGATATGAAAATTTCGTGGCTGGCGAAATTCCTCAGCCGCTTTGCCATCCAGCACAACAGCGCCGGCATCGGCGTGGGCGAGGTGTGCAAGATGCAGTTCGCCATCGACGAGTGCGGTGCGTGGAAGGTCCTCTGGGCCGCGATCTGCGCGGGCTTTGGCAAGCTCGTCGGCAAGCACGGCATCTTCTACGATATGGTCGGCATGGAGGTCACGGGCCTCGACGGCTTCTACCCCGATGTGTTCCCTGTCTACGGCGACTACGGCATCCGTATTCCAGAAAATCCCTCGGGCGTGTGCAACGAGATCTATGAGAAGACCGGCGTGCGCGCGATGATCGTCGACGCGAACGACTTCACGCGCGACATCCTCGGCAAGGGCGACAACGTGACCCTCACCGACGAGCAGCTGTGTGAGATCATCCGCGATAACCCCGCGGGTCAGGATGACCAGTGCACGCCGTTTATTCTGATCAGGAAAAAACAGTAATTTCCCCCTGCGGGGGAAGCGTGTTGTTTCCCTGCTGGCAGGGGAACGGATAAGGGAGGGATATCTCTTTTTCGAAAAGAGATATCCCTCCCTTGCACCCTCCCAGAGAAAATTCACATTGCAAGCGAGCAGTTCGAAGAGGTGCGGCGCTTGCCGAATCGACTGCCTGCGCGCGGCGTTGCCGCGTTTGCCTCTGCTATACGATTTGGCCTACTCCTATTATCCGCTGCCGCTCTGCTGATCTTGTAGGAGTGCAGACTAATATCCGTCTACCGCGGCACTCCTCAATGCGGCGAGCGAAGCAATGCCGCATTCCGCAGGCAGTCTGCCGCCAAGTAATCGTCACTCGCGCCTCACGATAGTAAGGCGCGGTTGCAAGTGGTAGCGAACAGTAGGAGTTCATGGCGAAGCCATGTACACCGCACCTGATTCCGCAGGCTGAGCAGTTCTTCGAGATTGAGACTGCCAATGTCGGGGGTCGAGGGGCCCTCCCCTCGCGTTCTCTTGGGGTTCCAAAGGGGATATTCTCTTTTGCGAAAGAGAATATCCCCTTTGATTTGTGCAGCGCCACTGGCGCTGCTTTCTCCCCCCCTGCACAGTGCAGGGACAAAAGCAGCGCTGTCGCGCTGCATCCCCCTCGCACCCGTGCGAGAACATGGCACTATGTACTATTTCTTTTTAGGGTAAGGAGCCCGCTCCTCCGTGAGCCCCACAAGATAATCCACACTCGTGTGGTAAAACCGTGCGAGCCTGATGAGCACGTCGCTCGGGACGTCGCGCTTGCCGGTCTCGTAGTTGGAATAGCAGACCTGCGAGCAGCTCAGATAGTCCGCCAAGCTCTTTTGCGTCAGGTCGCTGTCCTCTCTCAAGTCTCGAATGCGTCGATACATTTTGCTTCACTCCATCCAGAATTCGTGTTTAGATTCTGTAAAGAAGTATACGTAAAACAAAATGTTATATTGTGCTATATAACAAAACGTTATATAATTTCCTGAGGGTGGTTCTATGACGGACTACAAGGCAATGTATCTGCTCCTCTTCAACGCCGTGACTGACGCGCTGGAGAAAATGGACAGGCAGAACTATGGTGAAGCCAGCGCGCTGCTGATCGCCGCGCAGCAGAAGGCCGAAGAGCTCTACATGGACTCGGACGGCGAATAACACTTGAACAACGTAAAAACGGAGAGGCAATGCCTCTCCGTTTTCTCGTTCTGCTGTTTTTACCGGTCGAGCCCCGTATCGAGCCAACCGGGCTTTTCCTGCTCGACGGGCGGCTCTGTCGTCGTGCCGGGATCGGTCACGCCGGGGTCAGTTGTGGTGCCCGGGTCAGTCGTGGTACCGGGGTCGACGGGCGTTGTCGGGTCCGTCGGCGTGGTCGTGCCGGGATCGACGGGTGTGATGGGGTCCGTCGGCGTGACCGCCGCGGACTTGCCGACGAGCACGATGCGGTTGCGCGCCTTATAATTGCTGCTCGCCTCGAACGTGGACGAAATGAGCTTGCCGTCACCGGAGTAGACGTTGCGGTAGGTCTTGACCTTGTAGCCGGTGTAGGCGGTCTGCTCGACCTTGCGCTCGCCGGGGGCGAGCTCGTCGGTCTCAACGATCTCCTCCGTGAACGGGATGGTTTCAAGCACTTCGGTCTTGATCTTCACATAGGTATCGTCCACCTTGGTGCCGAGGAGGGACACCTTCAGGTAGTTCTTGCCGCCGCTCGCATAGTACTCGGCGACGACCTTGATGGGGTACATCGTGTTGTTGCGGAACTCAAACTCGGGCCCTCCCTGCGCGACCGTCGCGTCGAGGCCGAGGCCGATGTAGTCGGACGCGAAGCCGTGGTTCGTGCGCTGCACGATCTCAAGGTTGGCGTAGAGCGCCGCAGCGTAGAGCGTGGAGCTCGCCTGACACGCGCCGCCGCCGACCATATCGACGGTCTTGCCCTGCAAGTAACCGGGCGCGGTGCTGTAGCCGTTCGCCGCGGTAAAGGGCGTAACGAGCGGGCCGTATTTCATCGTTTCGCCGGAGTTCAATATGTAGCCGGTGATGCGTGAGGCCGTCAGCTTGACGTTCGCGCGGCGGCCGGACGCGCCGCCGACCTTCGTGGTGTAGGTGCTCAGCACATCGCGGAACAGGACCTTTTGGAGCTGCTCTGCCGTGACGTCCGGCGTCTCGACCGTGGCGTTCGGCAGATCGACCGTCTCCCCCGCCGCCGCGGCGTTGTAGGCGGATTCAAGGTCAGAAAGCGTAAATTCCACGCCCGCGTGGCCTGGCGTGACCGCGCCGGTCTCCTTGTCGTAGGCCGCGTTGACCTTCTGGCCGATAACGGCCTCGCGCTGCGCGCTCAGGTCGACCTCCTGTGCAGGGATGACATCGTAGACGCCGCCCTCGCTCGCAGGCTCAAGCACGATCTCGGACGGGTCGCCGCCGCTCAAATACGCGCCGTTTAAGTACACGCCGATCTGGTCTTTTGCGGTATCAGTCGTCGCGCGGCCGTCCTGCGGCTTCGTCACGCTGACCTTGCCATCCTCTGTCACGTTGATGGCAAACTCCACGGGGTCGCAGTTGATGCTGTCGCACACCGTGTCGACAAGATTCTCCATCAAATCGGGCGAGTAGGCCGCGTCGACCACCTGCGCCGCATCCTGCGGCTTGAAGAGTGCGCGCAGATACTTCGCGCCCGCGGTCAGAAAGCTGTCATTGCAGCCGTAGACGTTGTAGATATGCTTGGCAAGTCCGTCGAAGTCGACATACTCCGGCATCGCGTCGAGCGACACGTGCGCGACCTCCGTGCCGTCGGGCAGGACAAAGTCGACACCCGCGCCCTTCGCCTGCGCCACGCTCGCTTTGAGCTGCTCGGCGACCTGCTGCTCGGTCATCCCGCCGTAGTTGGTATCGCCCATCATCACGTTGGGATAAATTTTATGGCTGGCCGACGCCCACGCGCCAAGGCCCAAGTACGCCACCACGAGCACACCCGCGACGATGCCGACGACCTTGCCGGTCTTTCCCGATGTTTCACGTGGAACGCGCGGCGGTTTTTCCGCGCGGGGCACTTTGGGCACCTTCGCGGCCTTTTCCGGCTGCATCAGGCGCTTGCCGCCCTTTCTTCTCTTCTTTTCCTCAAAGGCGCCGTTCATTTCGTCCATGCTGGCTCCTCCTGTTTCTTCCGATCTTCCGGACAGGGACTTCCCTGCCAGTCGTTTCAGTATACCACAGTTTGTGAGAAAAAGAATCACAATTTGGTGACAATTTTGCAGGATTATCCGGCCTCTTTTGCACGTTTCGGGATGCGGATGGTCAAAAGGATGCCATCGTCCGTGTCCTCGCGCTGCATGTCGGCCTCGACGCCCGCGCGCTGCATCAGCCCGAGCGAGTGGCGGATGGTGTTCAAAAAGATGCGCACATCCTTGACGATGTAGGTCGGCAGGCGCGGCGGGGGCGTTTTCTGCTTGAGCTTCAAAAGCTCTTCGATATACGCCTCGCTCTGCGCGACGTTGTAACCGCGTGCGGCGATAACCTGCAAGGCTTTGAGGCGGTCTTCCTCGTCCGTCAGGCGCAGCAGCGCCCGTGCGTGCCGCTCGGAGAGGTCATGCTCGCGCAGAAGACGCACACAGTCGGGCGACAGGCGCAGCAGCCGCAGCTTGTTGGCAATGGCGGACTGGGATTTCCCCAGCCTTTCCGCCGCCTGCTCCTGCGAAAGGCCGTAGGTCGCGATCAGCCGCGCGATGGCCGCAGCCTCCTCCAAGTAGTGCAAATCGCGGCGCTGGAGGTTTTCGATCAGCGCGAGCAGCGCGCTCTCCTCCTCGCTCGAGCGCGCGAGCAGGCACGGCACCTCGCGCAGTCCCGCGAGCTTTGCCGCGCGCAGCCGTCTCTCTCCCGCGATGAGCTCGTAGCCCTCGTCCGTGCGGCGGACGGTCAGCGGTTGGAGGATGCCATAGCGGCGGATGCTGTCGCTCAGCGAGCGCAGCGAGGCCTCGTCAAACTCGATGCGCGGCTGGTTGGGGTTCGGGCGCAGCGCATCGATGGGCAGGTCGAGCACGCGGCGCGGGAGCAGCGGCTTTCTTGCGGACATTTCCATGGATTTCCCCTCCTTTTTCTCCACTTTTAGCACAAAAAGTGTGCAAAAATGGGCGAAAGTCGGCGGAGAGATCAAAAAATTCGCACCTTGCGGTGCGAATTTTCGTTTTCTCATTTATTTCCCGTCGTGCTTGACGTGGATACGGCTGATCGCGCGAGCGATGCGGGCATTGGCGATGGCCTGCTCCTGCGCGCTGCGCTTCGCCTTGAGCTCGGCGCGCGCCTCGGCGGCCATCTCTTCGGCGCGGTGGAGGTCGATCTCCTCCGGCCGCTCGATCGTGTCCACCAGCACGAGCGCCTCGCCGTGCTCCATCTTGAGCACGCCCTCGGACACAGCGGCGATCTGCTCGACGCCATCGGCGTCCCGCAGCGTCAGCTTGCCGGGGACGATGGCGAGCACGATATCCTCGTGCTGCGCCATCAGGCCGTATATGCCGTCGATGCTCGGCACGGTGAGCGATGTGCACGCCCCGTCAAAAAACGTGCGCTCGGGCGCGAGGACGCGGAGAGGAAAGGTCTTCATCACGCTTCCCCGCTTTCCATCTTCTTCGCCTTGGCGAGCGCGTCGTCAAGCGTGCCGACGTTGTAGAACGCCATCTCGGGATAGCCGTCCATCTCGCCGGAGAGAATGGCTTCAAAGCCGCGGAGTGTCTCCTCAAGCGGCACATAGACGCCCGGAAGGCCCGTGAACTTTTCGGCCACGAACGTCGGCTGGGCCAAAAAGCGCTGGATCTTTCTCGCGCGGTTGACCGTCACCTTGTCCGTGTCGCTCAGCTCCTCCATGCCGAGGATGGCGATGATATCCTGCAATTCGCGGTATTTCTGCAAGGTCGCCTGCACGCTGCGCGCGATGCGGTAGTGCCGCTCGCCCACGATATCCTCTTCCAGAATGCGGGAGGACGATTCGAGCGGGTCGACCGCGGGATATAAGCCCTGTTCGGCGATCTTACGGCTCAAAACCGTCGTCGCGTCGAGGTGGGTGAACGTCGTCGCCGGGGCAGGGTCGGTCAGATCGTCCGCGGGAACGTAGACCGCCTGCACGGACGTGATCGAGCCGCTCTTGGTCGAGGTGATGCGCTCCTGCAGCTCGCCCATTTCGTTGGCGAGCGTCGGCTGATAGCCGACGGCGGAGGGCATGCGGCCGAGCAGGGTCGAGACCTCGCTGCCCGCCTGCACAAAGCGGAAAATATTGTCGATGAACAGCAGCACGTCGCGCTGCTCCTCGTCGCGGAAGTATTCAGCCATCGTAAGGCCCGTCAGCGCCACGCGCATACGAACGCCGGGCGCTTCGTTCATCTGGCCGAAGACGAGCGCGGTCTTGTCGATAACGCCGCTCTCGTGCATCTCGTTCCAGAGGTCGTTGCCCTCGCGGCTGCGCTCGCCCACGCCGGTGAAGATCGAATAGCCGCCGTGCTCGACGGCGATGTTGTGGATGAGTTCCTGAATGAGCACCGTTTTACCGACGCCCGCACCGCCGAACAGGCCGATCTTGCCGCCGCGCGGATAGGGCTCCAAAAGGTCGATGACCTTGATGCCGGTCTCCAAGATCTCAACGCTCGGGCTCTGCTCGTCGAAGGCGGGGGGCTTTCTGTGGATGCTGCGGCGCGGCTCCGCGCCGCCGATCGGCGCGCCGCCGTCGATGGTATCTCCAAAGACGTTGAAAAGCCGTCCGAGCGTCGCCTTGCCGACGGGCACGCGAAGGCCGCTGCCTTCGCCCGTGACGGTCATGCCGCGGCTGAGGCCCTCGCTGCCGGAGAGCATGATGCAGCGCACCGTTTCGGCGCTCAAATGCTGCTCCACCTCCATCACAAGGCGCTTGCCGTTCAGCTCGACGGACAGCGCCTCGCGGATGCGCGGCAGCTCGCCGTGCGGGAAGCGCACGTCCACCACGCTGCCCGATACCTGAATGATCTTACCTGTGCGCATGCTGCGCCTCCTTCTTCATGTGGTTCTTCTTGCTGCGCGCGCCGGCGGAGACCTCCGTGATCTCGCTCGTGATGGCGCCCTGCCGCTCGTGGTTGTACTCGAGCTGCAGCTCGCGCAGCATGTCGTCCTCGTTCTGGTTGGCCGAGTCCATGGCAGAGGCGCGCGCGTTCTGCTCGGCGCAAAAGCTGTCGACCATCGCCGAGTACAAAAAGCCCGTGATGTACGCCGGCACGACCCTGGCGAGCACCTCCTCTGCCGAGGGCTCAAAGCGGATGGGCTTTTCCCCCGTCTCCTCTTTGACAAAGTGCTCATCCTCCAGCGGCAGCAGGCGCACGGTGCGCACGTCCATGTCCACGCCGTTGCCAAGGTCGGTGTAGATGATAAAGAGCTTGGAGATCTCGCCCCGGTCGAAGAGATCCAAAAGCTTCGCCGTGATCTCTCGCGCGCGGCGGAGCGTGGGGCTCTGCGCATCGTAGCGGAAGCTCTTTTCCACCGGCACGCCGTGGCCGGAGAAGAAGTGCCGCCCGTTGCCGCCCACCACAAAAAGGCGGCTGTCGGGGTGCTTTTCAAGGCGCTTCATCGTCTCCTGAATAACATTCTGGTTGTAGGCGCCCGCGAGGCCGCGGTCCGCCGTCACCACAAGATAGGCGTACGTTCCCGGCTGGGCCAGATCGTCCGCGTTGCCCCGGTAGAGGTACGGGCTCTCGATCTCGCCCGCGTGCTGGAAGATCTGCTCGATCTGCGTCGAGACCGCGTCGAAAAACGGGCGCGTCTTGGCAAGGTCTTCTTTCGCCCGCCGCATCTTGGTCGAGGCGATGAGGTACATCGCGTTCGTCACCTTCTGCGTGCTCTGGATGCTCGCGATGTGCTCGCGGATCTCCTTCATGCTCGCCATGTACCTGTCACCTCACTTTTTATTTGGAAAAATAGTTTTGCACAAATTCCTTTGCGATCTCGATGATCTGCGACTGCTGATCGTCGCTGAGCTGGCCGGTCTGCTCGATGGCATTACACAGCGCGCCCTGCGTCTCGCCAAAGTGCTGCAAGAGCGCGGGGATAAACGCGTCAAGCTGCTCCGGCACGATCTCTTGAAAAACATGGTTCAGCCCCGCGACGAGCAGGATAACCTGCTCATACTGCTTGTAGGGGTGGAACTGCTTCTGCCGCAGCATGCGCATCAAGCCCTGACCGTAGGATAAAAGCTTTGCCGTCGACTCGTCGAGGTCGCTTGCAAACTGCGTGAACGACTCCATCTCGCGGTACTGCGAAAGGTCGAGGCGGATGGTCTTGGCTGCCTTTTTCATCGCCTTGGTCTGCGCGTCGCCGCCCACGCGGGACACGGACAGGCCCACATTCACCGCCGGACGCTGGCCGGAGAAGAACAGGCGCGTTTCCAGAATGAGCTGACCGTCGGTGATGGAAATGACGTTCGTCGGGATATAGGCCGAAACGTCGCCGGACTGCGTCTCGATGATCGGCAGCGCCGTGATGCTGCCGCCGCCCTTCTCCTCGCTCAGATGCGCCGCGCGCTCGAGCAGGCGGGAGTGCAGATAGAACACGTCGCCCGGATACGCCTCGCGGCCCGGGGAGCGCTCCAAAAGAAGGCTCATCGCGCGGTACGCGATGGCGTGCTTGGAAAGATCGTCGTAGACGATCAGCACGTCGCGGCCCTTATTCATAAAGTATTCGCCCATGGCGCAGCCCGCGTAGGGCGCAATGTACTGTAACGGCGCGGGATCGCTCGCCGTGGCGTTGACGATGATCGTATAATCCATCGCGCCGTGCGTTTCCAGCGTCTTTTTGAGCTGGGCGACGGAGCTCGCCTTCTGTCCGATGGCAACATAGATGCAGATGACATCCTTGCCCTTCTGGTTGACGATGGTGTCGAGGGCGATAGCGGTCTTGCCGGTCTGGCGGTCGCCGATGATGAGCTCGCGCTGGCCGCGGCCGATGGGGAACATCGAGTCGACGGTCAGAATGCCCGTCTCAAGCGGCGTGTCGACGCTCTGGCGGTCGATGATACCGGGAGCGGGACTCTCCACCGCGCGGTAGCCGTCGGCGCGGATGTCTCCTCCGCCGTCGATGGGCACGCCGAGCGCGTTGACCACGCGGCCGAGGAATCCCTCGCCCACGGGAACGCCCGCCGTGCGTCCGGTGCGGCGGACCGTGCTGCCCGCGCAGACACTCGCGTCATCGTCAAAGAGGATGCAGCCGACGCTGTCCTCGGATAAGTCCTGCACCATGCCGCGCACGCCGCCGTCGAAAAGCAGCACCTCGCCATAGGCGGCGCCCTCCAGCCCGTCCACGCGGGCAATGCCGTCGCCGACGGTCAGAACGGTGCCGACCTCCTGTGCCATGGCCTGCGGCGTCCATGAGAGCACCGTCTCCTTCAGCAGTGGGATGACGTCGCCCTGCGTGGCAGCGAGCTTTTCGAGCGCGTCCTTGAACTGGCTCAGGCGTCCGCCCGCGCTCCAGTCGTAGACCTCCGCGCCCACCTCGAGGCGGAAACCGTCGGCTGAATACCGAAGCGCCTGAAAGAGGCGGCGCCCCAAGGGCGCCGCCTCTTTTTTCGCATTCAATGGGTCAGGATGAACTGCTCCAGCTCCTCCGGTGTCCGGACCACGGCCACAGCGCCGCTCTCCGCCAGCTCGCCGGGGGCGGCGTAGCCGAAGAACTCCACGCCCGCGCAGGCGATGCCGCACGCCTTGGCGCCCAGCACGTCGAACTTCCGGTCCCCCACCATCAGGATCTCCGGCTTGTGGGCCTCCGTCAGCTCCAGGCGGCGCATCAGGGTATCAGCCCCGCTGCCAAGGGTAACGGCCATCAGCACCATGGCATCGCAGCCGCGCAGGTGGCGGGCAATATCATTCCCGGCGTTCTGCAGCGGCAGGGCGGTCAGCGGCAGCTGTTTCCACACGCCGCGCGGGGTGGCGGCGGCGCGCAGGGCGTCCATACGGGCCTGCAGCTTCTTGCGTTCCAGTTCAAAAGCCTTGTGACAATGGACACGGATTTAATTGTAAACGATCCGCAATAT
>ENA-OPCW01001400-OPCW01001400.1-human-gut-metagenome-genome-assembly--contig:-NODE-1400-length-12150-cov-5.319719_pt1 | contig 12150 bp, 10 predicted proteins | sample MGYA00241258_ERZ501496 | MGnify/ENA primary metagenome ERZ501496 (study PRJEB25962, sample SAMEA2042660) | human gut metagenome | biome: human gut; feature: human-associated habitat; material: faeces...
TTTATCATCATTTATTAGAAAGCGGAGTTGATGCTGACCACATCATTCGCTTTGCTTTTGATTCAGCCGATCTTGACTGTAAACATTTATGACTTCCTCCTTGATCCGCAAATTCTTAAAAAATAAACAATGTTATAAAAGATGCTATGGAGAAAATGTGGAGCGGTACGACATAGAATGTGACAGATGCTTGTGGCAAATATTGATTGAGACATTTGGAAACGATTTGACTGTGATAAAGTCTGACGATGAAAAAGTATTGGTTATACTGATTGCCATTATAGGTTTTATTTTTATTGTGAAACATTAAAAGTTGAAGTGAAATGATAGTATAAATAATGCGAAAAATGTGAAAAATGCAGGATTCTCTTTTTTAGATAGCACAGAAGGTTCTTTTGCAGACACTTATTACCTAAAAATTAATATTTTTTAAAAAGTGGGAATAGAATAATGGCAGAAGACATAGATTGGTGGTGTTGTTTATGCAAGGACGCTCAGTGAAAAAGAAAATTCCGTTCGTACGCCAAGGAAAATTGATTTCCTTTTGGATAAGGAGTTTATCTAAAAAGAGCATAGAACATCTGAAAATGGGCAGAGTCGATTATTTAGGTTCTGCCCATATCTGCATTATAGAGGCGCAGACTCAGCTGCGTACCTGCCTTGGCGTTATACCATATTTTCTTTTGAACATGCGGTTGAAATTCGACAGATTTGAGAATCCGCATTTCTGTGAGATTTCAAGAATCGAATCATTGGTAGATGTGAGCATTGCACGTGCTTCTGTGACACGGAAGTCATTCACATATGAGATAAAGCTCATTCCGGTATGAATCTTAAAAAATTTCATAAAATGTGATGGACTATAGTGGCAGAAATCTGCAATTTCTTCGATGGATATATCTTCATAATAATGTGTGGAGATATACCGGATGATACTTTTCAATTTCTCTTCATGCTTATCGCTTTGCGTCGTCTCGTTTACTTTTGGCGGGTGCGTAATCAGCAGGTATATAATCTGGATAAGCCCACCCTTGATAAAAAGCTGATACGCATAGTCTCTTTCATCACTTTTTTCATCTAATAAATCAACAATATTACTGATTTCCGTGTATAACGTGTGTCCGGGTGTCAGATAATGACGAATCTGGATATCTCCGTTAAAAAAAGGATCGATAAATTTTTGCTGCGTCACGTCATCTGCACCAAAGGCAAGAAAGTGCTTTGAAAAAAGTATATTTTCATATTCCATCGTTGAATTTTGTTTACCTTCAATGGAATGAAGCATTCCGGGAAGAACGATGACAATATCCCCGGACGAAACCTTATATCTCTGAAAATTGAGGGTAACGTATCCGCGCCCCTTCTTGATGACGATCATTTCGAACTCGTCGTGCCAGTGAACCGGTACACTTGCAAAATCCATCGGAATCGAACATATATAGGTGTTATATTGATATTCATTTTGAAAGTGAATCTTGTTTTCATTTAATTCGATATTAGATGCAGCGTCCGGATTTATAATCTCTTTCATGGCAAATACCCTCCTGATTGATAGAATAGTATCATATTATGATACTATTCTGCAAGAGAAACGTTTCCAATTCGTGATATTGTATTATTATAAAAGAGCGTACAAAAGCTCAAGTGAAAACGAAAGGGGTATACGATGAAGGTAAAACAGGAACTTGAAAAACTGCTTGGAAAAGAAATCGCACAAAGCAGCAATGAAGAAGTATATTATGCATTGCTCAACCTGACAAAGCAGTTAGCAGATGAACGCCGCATGGAAGAGACGAAAAAGAAGATTTATTATGTATCGGCAGAATTTCTGATTGGAAAGCTGCTGTCGAATAACATGATCAATCTTGGAATCTATGAGGACGTCAAAAAAGTGCTTGCCGAAAGCGGAAAGACACTTGCAGAGATTGAGGAGATTGAGGTAGAGCCATCGCTTGGAAACGGCGGTCTGGGGCGACTTGCTGCATGTTTCCTTGATTCAATCGCAACACTTGGATTATCGGGTGCGGGGATTGGATTGAATTATCATCTTGGCTTGTTTAAGCAGGTGTTCGAAGACAGAATGCAGAAAGAACAGATTAATCCATGGATCAAGGATCAAAGCTGGCTTAGAAAAACAGATGTGACATATCCTGTTACATTTGGAAAATGCACGGTGCAGTCGAGATTGTATGAGATTGATGTAACAGGTTACAATAACCGTACCAACAAATTATGCCTGTTCGACGTAGAAACTGTGGATGAATCCATCGTAGATGCGAATCATCAGTTTGATAAAACAGACATAGAGAAAAACCTGACATTGTTCTTATATCCGGATGACAGTGACGAAGATGGAAGAAAGCTTCGTATCTACCAGCAGTATTTCATGGTAAGCAATGCCGCAAGACTCATTATCGATGAGTGTAAGGCGAAGGGAAGTAACCTTTATGATTTGTTCGACTATGCAGTAATCCAGATCAACGACACACATCCAACCATGATCATACCTGAGTTGATTCGTCTGCTTGTAGCGGAAGGGATGAACATGGATGCGGCGATTTATGTTGTAAGTAAGACCTGCGCATATACAAACCATACAATTTTGGCTGAGGCACTTGAGAAATGGCCTAGACATTATCTGGCAGAGGTTGTTCCGCAGCTTGTGCCAATTATTGAGATTCTGGATGATAAGGTAAGAAGACGGTTTAGTGATGAGAGTGTGGCAATTATCGACCGGAATGATCTCGTTCACATGGCACACATCGATATTCATTATGGATTTAGTGTAAATGGCGTTGCGTATCTTCATACGGAGATTTTGAAGAATTCGGAGCTTAATAATTTTTACAAAATATATCCGGAGAAGTTCAACAACAAGACAAACGGCATTACATTCCGCCGCTGGCTTCTCTATTGTAATGAATTGTTATCCGATACGATCACAGAGTGGATTGGGGACGGATACAAGAAAGATGCAATGGAATTAGAGAAATTACTTGCATTTGTAAATGATGATGCCAAGCTTGAAAAGCTCCTTGAAATCAAACATCAGAACAAGCTTCGCGCCAAAGAATATTTCAAGGAGACACAGGGAATCGAATTAAACGAAAACTCGATTTTTGATATCCAGGTAAAGCGTCTGCATGAGTACAAGCGTCAGCAGTTAAATGTACTTTATGTGATTCATAAGTATCTGGAGATCAAAGCGGGCAAGCTGCCTACTACACCGGTTACGGTTATATTTGGAGCAAAGGCTGCACCTGCATACACGATTGCAAAGGATATTATTCATTTGATCCTGTGCCTTCAGGAATTGATCAACAACGATCCGGAAGTGAGTCCGTATCTGAATGTAGTTATGGTAGAAAACTACAATGTTACGCTTGCAGAAAAATTAATTCCTGCCTGTGATATTTCGGAGCAGATCTCACTTGCATCAAAAGAGGCAAGCGGAACCGGAAATATGAAGTTCATGTTGAACGGCGCGGTTACTCTCGGAACAGAAGATGGTGCGAATGTTGAAATCCATCAGCTTGTTGGCGATGAAAATATCTATATCTTTGGAGAGTCAAGTGATGCGGTGATTGAGCATTATGCGAAGGCGGACTATGTCTCAAGAACATATTATGAGAACAATCCGGTATTGAAGGAAGCCGTTGATTTTATTATCAGTGACGCGGTGATGGCACTTGGAAATGCAGAAATGCTGCATCGTTTGTATAATGAGCTTCTCAACAAAGACTGGTTCATGACATTTATTGATTTCGATTCTTATGTTGATGCTAAGGAACGTGCCTATAAGGAATATGAGAACCGGAAGGCGTGGGCGCAGAAGATGATGGTGAATATTGCGAAAGCAGGGTTTTTCTCATCCGATCGTACAATTGCTGAATATAATAACGATATTTGGAAAATAATAAAATAGGATCCATTGATAGCAAATGCACGCAGGAATTAGTAATAAGTAACAAAAAAATTTAAAAAACACTGTATAATTTGACTAAATAAACAAAATATTGACTTTTTTGATTGCAAAAAGTTTACAAATGTTGTATCATTGACTCATGAAATGGAAACGTTACCAAAAACGATACAACAAACGTTTCCAAAGGACGTATACGTAACTATTAACAAAACAAATCAAATGATTAGAGGAGGAAAAAACATGAAGAAAAAATTAGCAGTTTTAGGATTAGCTGCAACAATGATGATGTCACTGTTTGCAGGTTGTGGAGGAAAGGGAACTTCAGGAGGAAAGGATGCATCGGCTGATAAGGGTTCGGTATATTACTTGAATTTTAAGCCAGAAGCAGATGCCCAGTGGCAGGAGCTTGCCAAGATCTACGAAGAGGAGACAGGCGTAAAGGTAACCGTTGTTACAGCTGCATCCGGTCAGTATGAGACAACTCTTAAGAGTGAGATGGGTAAATCAGAATGCCCTACATTGTTCCAGGTAAATGGTCCGGTCGGCTTAGCATCGTGGAAAGATTACTGTGCAGATTTGTCTGACACAGAAGTTTACAAGCAGCTTACTTCCGAGGATTTCGCTTTGAAGGATGGCGATAAGGTAGCAGGTATCGGATATGTTATTGAGTCTTATGGTATCATCTGCAATAAGAAGCTTCTTGCGGAGGCAGGTTACTCCATGGATGACATCAAGAACTTTGCAGATTTGAAGAAGGTAGCAGAAGATATTACAGCAAGACGTGATGAGCTTGGATTTGACGCATTTACATCCGCAGGTATGGATGGTTCTTCAGACTGGAGATTTAAGACTCACCTTGCAAACCTTCCTGTATACTATGAGTATCAGGCAGACGGAATCAACAACACAAAGGCAATCAAGGGCACATACCTGGATAACTACCGTCAGATCTGGGATCTGTACATTAATAACTCAACAACAGATCCAAAGCAGCTCAGTGTTAAGACCGGTGATGATGCAGTCGCTGAGTTCGTAGCAGAAAAAGCAGTATTTTACCAGAATGGTACATGGGCATACTCAGATATAAGCTCAGTCGGAGATGAGAATCTTGGAATGCTTCCGATTTATATCGGTGCAGACGGAGAAGAGAATCAGGGACTTTGTACAGGTACAGAGAACTACTGGTGCGTAAATGCTAAGGCTTCCGAAGCAGACATCAAGGCAACAGAAGATTTCATGGCATGGCTTGCTACAGACGATACAGCACTTAAGGCAATCTGTGGTTCACAGGGTGCAATGCCATCCGGAGCAGACGGAATGGGATTTGTTACTCCATTCAAGAAGAACCTTGAGTCAGATAACCTTCTTGTGAATATCGCAAGCCAGTATGTTGCAGATGGCAAGACACCTGTAAGCTGGAACTTCACAACAATGCCTTCTGAGACATGGAAGAACGAAGTAGGATCAGCTCTTACTGTATACGCTTCCGATCAGACAGATGCGAATTGGGATCTTGTAAAGAAAGCATTCGTTGAAGGCTGGGCTACAGAGAGTCAGGCAGCAGGAAACTAGGATCAAGAAGCCTGATAAAACAACCTGTAATTAAAAAGGGAGGAGACAGTTCCTCCCTTTTTTAGAAGGTAGTTGTTCGAGGGCATAGGAGGTATAAGATGGAAAAGGCAGTAAAAAAATATTGGCCGATATTTTTGGTACCGACTATGGCTGCATTTTTGATAGGATTTATTATTCCTTTTATTGAAGGTATTTACTTGTCGTTCTGTAATTTTACAACAATCAAGGATGCAAAATTTGTCGGAATACAAAACTATATAGAAGCATTTAAAGATTCAAATTTCCTTGGATCATTCAAATTCACTACTTTATTTGCAATCGTTTCACTTGTGTTGATTAATGTGCTTGCATTTTTAATCGCTCTGGCGTTGACACAGAATATCAAAGGAAAGAATATTTTCCGTACAGTGTTTTTTATGCCAAACCTGATCGGAGGTATTGTATTAGGTTATGTATGGCAGCTGATTTTTGATGGTATTTTCGTGAAGTTTGATACAGCCCTGAAGTTGAATGAAACATTAGGTTTCTGGGGACTGGTTATTCTTGTAGGATGGCAGCAGATTGGTTACATGATGATCGTATACATCGCGGGACTTCAGGCGATCCCCGGAGATATTCAGGAAGCGGCTATGATCGACGGAGCTACCAGAATGCAGAGATTGTTTAAAATTACAATTCCGAACATGATGCCATCGATTACAATTTGTACATTCCTGACGATTACGAATTCGTTCAAGTTATTCGATCAGAACCTTGCTCTTACAGGTGGTGAGCCACTTCATAAGACAGAAATGCTTGCCCTGAATATTTATAGCACATTCTATGGCAGAGTAGGAGCTGAAGGGGTTGGACAGGCGAAGGCAGTTGTGTTCTTCATAATTGTAGTAGCGATTGGATTGTTACAGTTAAAGTTGACAAGGGATAAGGAGGTGCAGCAGTAATGAAAAAGAAAGTGATGGGAATACTTGCAACATTATTTTTTACACTCGTTTCAATTGTATTTGTTGCTCCAATCTTTATCGTATTGATTAACTCGATGAAGTCGAAGACGTTCATCAACCTTGAGACATTTAAGCTGCCTACAGAGGAAAGCTATGTTGGACTTGAAAACTATAAGACAGCAATTACGCAATATGATTTCCTGAAAGCTGTAGGCTGGACATTATTTATTACAGTATTTTCAGTTGCGGTTATTCTGATTTGCTGTTCCATGACAGCCTGGTTTATAACCCGGGTTAAGAATGTTTTTACAAAAATGATTTACCTCTTATGTGTGTTTTCTATGGTTATACCATTCCAGATGGTCATGTTTACACTTTCCGGAACGGCAGACTCCCTCCATCTGAATACACCTTGGGGAATCGTGATTGTATATCTCGGTTTTGGTGCCGGACTTGCGGTATTCATGTTCACCGGATTTGTAAAATCAATTCCGGTAGAAGTGGAAGAAGCTGCAATGATTGATGGCTGCTCACCACTCCGGACATTCTTCTGTGTAGTAGTTCCTATGATGAAGCCTACATTCATTTCTGTAGGTATTCTTGAAGCAATGTGGATCTGGAATGACTTCCTTCTTCCATACCTTGTACTTGATATTAAGGAATTCAAGACAATTTCCATTGTCATCCAGTACATGAAGGGAAGCTACGGCCGTGTTGATATGGGCGCGATTATGGCATGCCTGATCATGGCAATCATTCCGGTTGTTGTATTCTACTTATGCGCTCAGAAATATATTGTCAAAGGGGTTGCGGCTGGCGCTGTTAAGGGTTAATATATAATCACATTTTTACAGGAGCGATTATATGACAATCAAAGATATAGCAAAATTATCTGGATACGGTATTGGTACCGTATCCAGAGTAATAAACAAACAACCGGGTGTAAGTGAGAAAGCGCGCGAAAAGATATTGAAAATTATCGAAGAGAGCAATTTTGAACCAAACGGAAATGCCAGAAAGCTGAAACGATGTGGCGGAAATACAGTTACAATTATCATGAAAGGCCGACACAATAGTTTCTTCATGGAGATTCTTGACCGGATTACACTTCTGCTGTCAGAACTGGAAGAGGTTGTATCCTGTCAGATTATCGATGAAGATGGGGACGAGGTTGCAGAGGCATTAAAATTCGTTCGTGACAAAACCTCGAAAGCGATTATTTTTCTCGGCGCGAATTTAGCTCTTTTTGATGAACGTATGAATGAACTTGACATACCCTGCGTTGTTGCAACTACAAGTGCAAAGGAGTTAGCGTTTGACAATGTATCTTCTGTATGTGTCGATGATGAGACTGCAACTATGGAACTCGTGCAGTATTTAACAGGCTACGGACACAAAGATATTGTCGTAATGGGTGGCGAGATTTCAGATAAACAGATCAGTTTCTCGCGTTATCTTGGGTGTAAAAAAGGCTTTGAAAAAAGTGGTCTGGAATTTGATCCGGATAAGAATTATATGGCTTGCCGGTATTCGTATGAGGCAGGTTATGAAACAACAAAAAGACTACTTGAAAAGAACATACATGTGACAGCGATTGTCGGGCTGTCAGATACGATTGCGGTTGGCGCAATTCGGGCAATTGAAGATGCCGGGAAAAAAGTACCGGATGATATATCGGTGGTAGGCTTCGATGGTACAGTCATATCGAGATTTTACACACCGAGAATTACAACAATGGGTCAGGACATAAACAGCATTGCGAAGCGGAGTGTGGAGCTTTTGATGAAGCACATACATTATACACTGGGGTGTGAACATGATTATGCCCCACACAATCTGATCGAGGGCGAAAGCGTACGCAGAGTATAATTGTTTTGCCTTGACGTATATGGAGGACATATATGGATAAAACAGCAGGAATATTGTTCGCGATTTCCAGTCTGCCATCAAAGTATGGAATTGGCTGCTTTTCCAAAGAAGCATATAAATTTGTGGATTGGTTAGTGGAAGCTGGTCAGACGTTCTGGCAGATTTTACCTTTGGGACCTACCGGATATGGAGATTCTCCATACCAGTCGTTTTCCACATTTGCCGGGAATCCGTACTTCATAGATCTGGAAACTCTAATTAGCGAAGGTTTATTGACAAGAGAAGAATGTGATAGTGTTGACTTTGGAACAGACGAACAGTCTGTTGATTATGAAAAACAATATAATGGACGGTATGTATTGCTCCGCAAGGCTTGTGAGAGAAGCGGGCATAAGAACAGTACAGAGTATAAGGCGTTCTTAGATAAGAATGAAGCGTGGGTGTATGACTATTGCTTGTATATGGCAGTGAAAAATCATTTTGGTGGAATGAACTGGACTGAGTGGCCGGAGGCAATTCATAGTCGTACAGAAGAAGGTTTACGTGAATATAAAGAGAAGCTGGCAGATGAAATTGATTTTCAGTTATTTATGCAGTTCCAGTTTTTCAACCAGTGGTATAAGCTCAGAGCTTACGCCAACAAAAAAGGAATTAAAATTATCGGAGATATTCCGATTTATGTATCATTAGATAGTGCAGATGCATGGTCGCATCCGGAATTGTTCCAGTTAGATGAACAATGCACACCAAAGGCTATTGCGGGATGTCCGCCGGACGGATTTTCGGCGGATGGGCAGCTGTGGGGAAATCCTCTTTATGATTGGGATTACCACAAAAAGACATCGTACGCATGGTGGATCGAACGGCTTTCATTCTGCTTTGAGTTATATGATGTTGTACGTATTGATCATTTCCGTGGTTTCGATGAATATTATTCCATCCCATATGGGGATAAGACCGCGGTAAATGGCAGTTGGAAGAAAGGTCCGGGCATGGATTTGTTCCATACAATCGAAAAGAAGATTGGCAGAAAATCCGTGATTGCGGAGGATCTTGGCTATATAACGGATACCGTCCGTAAGCTTGTTGCGGATAGCGGGTTCATGGGGACGAAAGTGTTGGAATTCGCATTTGACACAAGAGATACGGGTTCGGCGAGGGAGTATTTACCTCATAATTATATTGAGAATTGTGTAGCGTATACAGGCACGCATGACAATGAGACACTGGTCGGCTGGTGGCAGGAGGTCGATGACCAAGGCAGGAAAAAAGCAAGAGATTATCTGTGTGATTACTATACACCGGCAGATAAAATGTATATTCCGCTCATTGGCGTAATCATGCGAAGCAATGCGAAAATCTGTATTGTTCCGATTCAGGATTACCTTGGCTTAGACAACAGGTCGAGAATGAATACGCCTTCTTCGGTTGGCAGCAATTGGAGATGGCGGGTAGACAGCAAAGAGTTAAATAAGACTTTAGCCAAGGAGATAAAAGCGATTACGGTTCGGTATGAACGCTGTAACTAATTTATAACTGACGATTTTTTGAATGCGCCCCGGGTTTTTATGTTACCAGGGGCGTTTTTCATAATTTGACAGATAAAATAATTAAACGTGTGAGTGAACGTTTTGACGCTGAGGAAATTGAGGTAAGTATAGGCACCTGTATCATGGCTGCAGATACGCCGGACAAGCAGAAAAGCCTGCAGGATTATCTTAATATGGCGGATCAGTCTATGTATGAGAATAAGAGAAAAAAGAGGACAACATAAGACAGAGGGACGATTATGAGGAGGAGATCGGTTATGATAAATGTTACAGAGATTATGAAGCGTGGAGCGGAGAACAGAAAACTTCCGCCATGGGTGAATATGCGCCATGCGTGGATGGCGAATGACGGATTGCGCGACAAAGATCTGGAATATCCGGAAAATGTTGTACAGATCAAAAATTTAGATTATAAGAAGAAATTGGATGCAGAGCGGTTTGCTGCGATTTTGGATAGCTGGAAGATGGATAAGCAAAGGGAGCTGTTGTATGCATCATCCGGGGATGCATCGGACATTGATTCAGACAGCTATGTATCGAACAGTCTGTTTGATCTTTGTGTGCCGGCATCCTATATGGGAGACTCGGATAAAGCATATCCGGTGATCGTCAGTGTGCATGGTGGTGGCTGGTTTTATGGAGATAAAGAACTGTATAGCCATTATTGCTGTCATCTGGCACAGAGCGGATTTGTAGTTGTGAATTTTAATTATCGTTTGTCACCGCAGAATAAATATCCGTCTGCTATAGAGGATGTGGCATATCTCGTAAAATATATTGATGATCATGCGCGGGTGTTTGGCCTGGATATGAATCGGTTTTTCATGTTGGGAGATTCGGCGGGAGCACAGCTTACTGCGCAGTATTGTATTGCTGCGTCAAATCAGGAATATCGGAAGAAACTGGATTATTTTACCTATGATAAACGACCAGCCAGAATCTGCTTGAATTGTGGTGCATACGATATGGGAAAGCGGGATGACACGATTTTAGGCTGGTATCTTAGAAAAGAAAATTCACTTGTTGTGTCCAAAGAACAGTACCAGTTGTTTATGGAGCAGTTAACTTATATGAATGTAGATTTCCCGGAAACATATCTGATGTACAGTGAGAATGATGATCTGCGGTTTCACACGATAGAACTGGATAAGAAGATGAATGATATAGGTGTGGCGCATGTAACGCGGGCATTTGGTGCGGGGCATCCGGAAAGTGGTCATGTATTTCATCTGAATCTTCGAAATTCAGATGGTGTACAGTGCAATGAGGAAGAGTGTTCTTTTTTCAAAAACAAATAAAACAACAAGTTAAATGATTAGTAGAAAAATACGCAGGTACAAAGTGCTTGCGTGTTTTTTTATAAATACAAATTGACAAATCATAGAATTATTATTATACTGAAATAGTAATAATTACTATTATTTATATATCATATCCTGCTGGAAAATGCAAGCACTTTTTCAAAATTCGGACAACATTCGACTGTCCGGCGCTGGCGGAAACTTCCGCTGCTAAATCCAGACGCCACGGAGACAATAACACCTGGGTATCGCGAAACAAACGCCCGCGCAAAGGGAGGTCAACCCATGAAAAGACAGTTTACGCTCTTGCTGGCCTCTGTCCTGGTGGTGTTTGCCCTGACCGCCTGCGGCGGCAACGACAAAGACACCAACCAAGATAACAACGGCCAAAACACGGTCGGAGAGGATATCCAGAACGCTGGCGAAGACATCATGGATGCCGGCGAGGACGTCCTGGCCCCCGACAACAACAACAATAATAATAGCAACAAGGACAACGGGATCGGCGATCACAAGAACGACCAGAACACCACCGACAGAGGTGACAGCGCCCTCACCGGCGGCGACACCACCGTGGAGGATGCCGTCACCAAGCAGAACAGCCGTCCCGGCGTATCCTACGGACAAATGCTGCGCAATGCCCGGGTCCACGATTCCGACGGGCTTCTGACGGACCATGAAAATGCCGCCAGCGGCCGCACAGCATAAAAACGGACAGAGAAGCGTTTTGCCTGCTTGAACAGGAAGACGGCGCGCAGAAAACACACAGGGCCGCGGCAACAGCTGCGGCCCTGGGCTATACCCATGTCATCACCATGGATGCCGACGGCCAGCACAAGGCGGAGGACATCCCGAACTTTCTTGATGCCATCCAAGAGACTCCCTGGTCCATCATCATCGGCGCCCGGGATTTCAGCGTCCCCAATGTGCCGGGAAGTTCCCGTTTCGGCAGAAAGTTTTCCCAGTTCTGGATGTTCGTGCAGACAGGACTG
>ENA-OPCW01001408-OPCW01001408.1-human-gut-metagenome-genome-assembly--contig:-NODE-1408-length-12115-cov-2.215672_pt1 | contig 12115 bp, 10 predicted proteins | sample MGYA00241258_ERZ501496 | MGnify/ENA primary metagenome ERZ501496 (study PRJEB25962, sample SAMEA2042660) | human gut metagenome | biome: human gut; feature: human-associated habitat; material: faeces...
CCTTGTAAATCGTACCATTTCTATGACAAACAAATATTTTGGCGGTACAGTTACTGATAAAGGTGTGGCAGAAGAAGTAGATGCAGATCTGAAAGCTGTGACAGAAAATACACCAAAGGCAGTAGAAGCAAAAATGAACGAGCTGCGTGTGGCAGATGCAATCACAGAAATCTTCAATCTGTTCAAACGCTGCAACAAATATATCGATGAGACCATGCCGTGGGCACTGGCAAAAGAAGAAGACAAGAAGGATCGTCTGGAGACAGTACTCTGGAATCTGATCCAAAGCATTTCCGAAGGTGCAAAACTGCTTGAATCTTTCATGCCGGAAACAGCTGAAAAGATCCTGGCACAGCTTGGTGGCGGACATGTGGTAGAAAAACCGGAAATCCTGTTCCAGAGACTCGACCTGGAAGAAGTCATGAAAAAAGTAGAAGAGCTTCATCCAAAGGTTGAAGAAGAAAAGAAAGAGGAAGAAGAAGGAATCGACATCGAAGCAAAACCGGAGATCACTTTCGAAGATTTTGAAAAAATGCAGTTCCAGGTAGGCGAGATCATTTCTTGCGAAGCAGTGAAAAAATCGAAAAAGCTTCTCTGCTCCCAGGTTAAGATCGGAAGCCAGGTTCGTCAGATCGTATCCGGAATCAAGGCTCACTATTCCGCAGAGGAAATGGTTGGCAAAAAAGTTATGGTTGTTACAAACCTGAAACCTGCCAAACTTGCAGGAATCCTCAGCGAGGGTATGATCCTCTGTGCAGAGGATGCAGATGGAAATCTTTCCCTGATGGTACCGGAGAAAGAGATGCCTGCAGGCGCTGAGATCTGTTAAATATGAAACTGAATCATTTTGATGAAAATGGCAATGCTGTTATGGTGGATGTGTCCGGAAAGATACCGACATCCAGAACAGCAGTAGCAAAAGGCAAGATTCGTGTCTGTCAGGCTGTGATGGATGCAGTGAAACAGGGGACTGTGAAAAAAGGAGATGTACTTGGAGTAGCAAGAGTGGCTGGCATTATGGCGGTAAAACAGACATCTCATCTGATTCCGATGTGTCATCCGCTGATGATTCAGAAGTGTTCGGTAGATTTTGAACTGGATGAAGAAAATCTTGAAATTACGGCAATCTGTACAGCCAAAACGGAAGGTCAGACCGGTGTGGAGATGGAGGCGCTTACTGGTGTGAATGTGGCACTTTTGACAATTTATGACATGTGTAAGGCAATTAACAAGTCCATGGAGCTGACGGACATTCATCTGGTAGAAAAAAGCGGAGGAAAAAGCGGGTTATATCGAAACCCGAAAGAATAGTATGAAGGATAGATTTGGAAGAGAGATTGACTATCTGCGGATATCCATTACAGATCGATGTAATCTCAGGTGCGTCTATTGTATGCCGGAAAATGGAGTTGTGCAGATCCCGCATGAAGAAATTCTGACTTATGATGAGATTACCAGAATCAGCAGATGTATGACTGGTTTAGGTATACGTAAGATCAAACTGACTGGAGGAGAACCGTTAATTAGAAAGAATTGTGCCACACTGGTTCGAATGTTAAAAGAACTTCCTGGCATCGAAAAAGTGACATTAACGACCAATGGTGTATTGCTCGAAGAACAGATAGCAGATCTGGCAGAAGCGGGGCTTGATGATATAAATATCAGTCTGGATACTTTAAATGCAGCAGAGTTTGCAAAGGTAACCAGGAGAGAAAGTCTGGATCGGGTGCTGGAGGGAATCCAGGCGGCATTACAGTATCCGCAGATTGGATTGAAGATTAATTGTGTGCCGGTAGTGGAAGAGCAGGAAAATCTGGTATCGATAGCGAGACTTGCAAAGCAATATCCGATTCATGTTCGTTTCATTGAAATGATGCCGATTGGATATGGAAAGGATTTTCAGTTTCGGGGAGAAAGTGAAATATGCGAAATATTAGAGAAAGCATATGGAAGAATGACTCCAATAAAAGAACGATATGGGAATGGACCGTGTCATTATTATAAAATAGAAGAATTTCAGGGTAAAATAGGATTTATCAGTGCGGTGACGCATAAGTTTTGCGACCAGTGTAATCGTGTGCGTATGACAGCAGAAGGATTTTTAAAAGCCTGTCTGCAATATCAGACTGGAACGGATTTGAAGAATTTAATGCGTTCAGGATGCACAGATGATGAACTGACAGAGGCAATACAGAAAGTAATATGGGAAAAACCGGTCAGTCATCATTTTACATCGGAAGAGATTGAGACAGATGAATGTAAATTAATGTCCCAGATAGGAGGATAAGGAATTATGAAAGCTGCGATTATCACATCCAGTGATTCTGGATATGCAGGAGAGAGAGAAGATAAAAGTGGCTCGGTAATCCAGGAAATTTTGGAAGCGAACGATTACGAAGTGGTGCATACCATTCTTTTGCCGGATGACAGAAAGATGCTGGCAGATGAGATGGCTCGTATAGCAGATGAGGGAATAGCAGAGCTGATTGTAACTACGGGTGGAACCGGATTTTCGCCGAGAGACTGTATGCCGGAGGCAACAAAGGATATTATAGAACGTGAAGTGCCGGGGATTCCGGAAGCAATGAGAGCATATAGTATGACGATTACACCAAGAGCTATGCTCAGTCGTGCAGCAGCAGGTATTCGAAAAGGAACACTGATCGTGAATCTGCCGGGAAGCCCGAAAGCAGTCAGAGAAAGTCTGGAATATATTATTCCAGCGCTGGAACATGGATTACAGATCCTGACCGGGGAGGCAACGAACTGTGCCAGAAAATAATCGGAAAATGCAGACTGATATATCTGAATTAGAAAACGGTCAGTTGGCAGAACAGCAATTGCCATCAGATTTTACGCTGGTAGTCCTGGCAGGTGGTGCCAGCAGCCATATGGGAAGGGAGAAGTCAGATCTGCTTTTAGATGGACAGACATTTTTGGAGATACAGATCGGAAAAGGATGTCAGTTGGGAGCAAAACAGATCTTAATTTCTGGATATCGTGGAACACAGTGAGGGGAAGAGATTGTGCCGGATCGAATTTCCGGTCAGGGTCCACTTGGCGGTCTGGAGAGCTGTTTTCGAAGGGCAAAGACAGAAAAATGCCTGGTGCTGGGGGTAGATACGCCGCTGGTACCTGTGGAAGAACTTCAAAATCTGTTGAAGTTCGCAATGGAAAAAGCCGACCAACCGGTGACTATGCTGTGTCATAATGGAAAAGAAGAATCGCTGATAGCGGTATATGATGCCAGACTTTATAAAGAGATCACAGATTTTCTGGCATCAGATGCATCCGACTATCTCAATGGAGCAATCATTCCGGTGGATGGAGGGTATCTCGTAAAATAGCATAATACAGAAGGCGTATAGGATTATGAAAGGCTTTCGATTAGGTTTTAAATGATTTTTCGGATAATAGCACTTCCATGCAGATCGCATACAGGATCTGCAAACAGGTGGTGTTTCAGGCAGAATTCGTCTACAGCTTTGTTACATCCGGAAAACTGGGTACTGTATACGTCATGGATCAGGAGAACTCCGCCGATAGACAGACGTTCATAAAACAGAGGTAATGCAGCAGCAGTTGGAGCATAGAGATCTGCATCTAATGATACGAAACAGAAAGTTTCATCGGTAATATCGGAAAAAGTATCCGGAAACCATCCTTTATGGATGATCACATGTGATGGATCAGGCATGATGCGAAGAACAGAGTCTACATCTGTAGAAGAAAAGTCACCTGTTTTAGCGCGAGACAGATGCCTGGAGGTTTCTACGGCAATATCTTTTTCTGAAAAGCCTTCAAAAGTATCAAAAAGATGTATTTTTCGATCTGGAAAGGCTGTACTGATCAGGCAAGAAAAATCACCCTGGAAAACACCAAGTTCTGCCACATCTCCAGGGATATTTTGTTGATGCATCTGTTCGGCTAAAAGGCGCATAACCGCAACCCGTGCATCGAACATGCGAAGTGCAGAAGGATCACAAAATGAACCGTGATAGCCCAAGTGCTCCATCTGCTGCATCATAGAACCACGCCGCTCTTCATCCAATACACCAAGAATAATCAGATCAGGAAGAAGAGCAGCGGCCTTTGATGGAGAACAGATTGGGATATTACCAATAAATTGTCCATGTTTGCGCGGATCATTATCGGCAAAGCACATGATCTGATAGGAATTTCCAAGAAGTCGGGCAGTCATCTGCCCAATCTGTCCGGCACCGAATATAATAGTTTTGTAGACATGTTTTGTCATCATTTCATAGCAGCCTTTCTTTCAGCTCGAACCTGAATCATTTGTCCTGTGATAGATATTGCGATTTCAGCAGGTGTTTCTGCTTTAATATTAAGTCCCACAGGCGTGATAATACGGTCTAATTCTCGCTCATCGATTCCATACTCTTCTACGAGACGATGAAATACACCAGCTCTTTTGGCGAGACTTCCAATGACGCCGATATAGCATGCAGGTGTGGCAAGAAGTTGTGCCTGCACAATCGTATCATAGGCATGACCTCGTGTCATGACACAGCAATAATCAGCATCTGTGATAGAAATGCTCTGATCCAGATGATCAAAATCGCAAAGGATTGTCTCTGCTGCATCCGGGAAAAGAGCAGGATCTGTAAATTCCGGACGGTCATCCAGAACGATGCAGTGAAAGTCAACACTTGCAAGTATTGGTACCAGCTTTTGTGAAACATGCCCGCCTCCAAATACATAGACAGTTCCGGATGTACCGATTTGTTCTGTAAACAGGTCACAGGTTTCATTGCGATGACGGCATGGTCTTGCAGATAAGGAAGATAAGATGGAAGAAGGAACATCAGCATTTCCAGTCAATCCATAGGATGCACTGTAAAGACTCATACCGGATGTAGCATGAAGATCACAGATCAGCCAGAAATCTTTTCGTTCTTTATATAATGTTTCAGCAGTTACTGCAAGTTCCATAATAATAGGGTCATTATGGTCCAGATACTGGAAAAATACGGTAACATCACCACCACAAATCATACCGATATTCTCAACATCTTTGCGATTCAACCGGAATTCATGTTCACAGGATTCTTTCTTTTCAAGAATATCAAGCGCCATAAGCTCTGCACGATGTTCGACAGAACCTCCGCCTATGGTTCCGGCAACTCGGCCTTTTTTTCCAACCAACATACGGGAACCGGCACCTCTTGGCGTTGATCCTGAGGAAGCAACGATGGATGCAAGCACAAGGTCGTTTCCTTTTTGAAATTCTTGTTGTATGATCTGAAATAAAGTTCTCATATATAAAACACCTCCTGTAATTTTCTATAAGTCATATCGTCATGTGACAGATGGTCTGTATCATATTTTGCAGATCAAGAGCCTGTTTAAGCTGTCGTTCATGAGATTTCAAAGCTTCGGGACTGTTACACTTACACAGACTGTCCGCAAATCGTTTTTCGATGGTTACACGTTCGGTTTCCTGAATCAGTTTATCTGATAAAAAGACGATAGCCGCTTCATTCAGAATTGTCTTCTGTAAACCATGATGTTGTGAAATAATCTGACTGATTTCAGTATAGCCTAATTGTAAGAAAAGATCACCACCTGTTTTGGTGTGATGTTTTTGAAGTCTGGCAATATCGTGAAGGAGTGCTCCGGAGCGAATCAGTTTTTTATTAAAAAAGTAACCATGAGATTCCAGCAGATCGCAGAAATGGCAAGCCAATTCAGTCACTGCATCACTGTGCGCCTGTACATGATGAGGAAGAGACACCGAATCGCGAAGCATCCGGCATAGTTCGTCATGCAAGTCAGGATGAGGCAGCAGGTAAGTCAAATCGGATAAGACAACATGATCGTTATCGTCTGTGTTCAGATGATAATAGGAACCACATGGAAGACGAAAATACTGTCTGGCATGCTGTTTTGAATCAAGCAAATACAGATAAGAAGAAATTACATCTGTATGAGCAACAATCGCAATATCACCCTCAGAAGAACGAAGAATCTCATAAATTGCCTGCGAAAAACGCATGCCAGATGCGAAAGGAGTTTCTGCTCCTGGAATCGGGTAATCAGGATTCATTCCACGTGCTTCATATATGTCCGGCCATCTTTTGCGTATCTCATCAAATGAAAGACCATCCCATTCTCCCAGATTTCGTTCTGTTAAATCTGAGATAGTGATATGTGGAAGATCAGGTGTGATATGTGCAGCCGTTTCCATAGCTCTTGACAAAGGACTGCAGTAAACAGCAGTTATTTTATCATCCAGTTCTCCGTGAAGAAGGACTGACTGCAGATGTCCAAGCATAGATAAAGAAAAATCAGTCTGACCGATACAGTAAGAATGTTCATCTGGATATTGTGGTTTTCCGTGTCGAATAAGATAAAGATTACGCATTGAAAAATCCTCTGAAACACTTTTCAAATATTGCTTCGGAACAGGTACGTGTTTCCTCTGAAAAACGGGCATATCGCTTCAAAAATTCTTCTCCGTATGGTGTCAGCTCACTGTGACTGCCCTTTACACCGCCCTGACTTCGAATAATCAGCGGTTCATGAAGCTGAGATTCTAATGTATGGATCAGATTCCAGCTGGTGGAGTAGGAAATGTGCATGCGTTCGCAGGCATCACGAACAGATCCTGTTTCATGAATCAGTGTAAGCAGCGAATAAAGCTGTTCATCAAAGAAGACCTTTTCCCGTGCCAGCTGAATCTGAATCTCTGAACGGATCAGACTTTGATTGTGTGCACGAAGAAGTTCTACATAATCCTCTGGTGTATCCGCATCATGAATGATTCCAGGATCTTCTACATTTAAACAATACATGGGAGTTCCACAATGTTCTACAGCACCCTTCAGACCAGTGTTTCCATCATTGCTTAAAATGGACTCAATTAATGAGGAACGAATCAGGATCGGATGACCTGGAGTTCCGTTACAGACCGGAGTGACAAGAGGCTGTCCAAGAGAAAGCATTTGTGTAACGGTATGTGCTGTGAATAGTGGAACATCTACAGGTGTAAAGAGTACCGTATCCACTTTGTCTTTTAAATATTCCAGTCCAATCCTGACAGAATCAAACATATGAGTAGTTTCATAGTCATCATTTCGAAGAAAAATAACATGATTGGAAGCAAGGTGGCGTTCCAGAGCATCCGCATTATATCCGGTTACCACCACTATTTTAGAGATTCCGGCCTGCCGGAAGTTATTAATCACACGCTGCGCGATGGAAATGGATCCAAGCTGAAGCATGGGCTTGAAGTCTCCCATTCGTGACGATTTCCCTGCAGCTACGATGAGAGCACCTGTCTGCATCATAGATACCTCCCGAAAAATAATATTGTACAAATTTGATATTATTATAGCATAAAAAGTGGGAATAAATAGTGAAATTTTCGACAAACTAATAAAACAATATAAAAAATAGCAAAAAATAGCCAACTAATAATTATTTACAATTTGTAAAACTGTACAAAATTATGATAACATGAAATTATACAAAATAATGTAAACAGGAGAACGTTTCCATGGATAAGATTTTTGAAATTACCGCAAAAGAAGTTACGATACAGGTAAAAGATGAGCGCACGGGAGTGGAATACAGCCGGACGCTTCCAATTGATTATTATGAAAATGCAAATGTCTTAAGACTCAGCGGTGAGAATCTGGATGGAAGCAGTTCTTCCATTGTTTTCTATTCTGTCAGAGGAATGGAAAAACTTAAAGATCTGACGGGTAAGGGAGCCGATCATGATCCATGCGGAACACATAAGTCAGAAGATTTGTAACATCGGAACGTGTATTTTTTAAAGGAGGAATGAAACATGATTAAAAAGACATTGAAGATCAATGGTGTTGAGAGGATCCTTATTCTTGATAAGGACGAGACACTGGCACAGGTTCTCCGTAATCATCTTCTTCTTACAGGATGTAAGATCGGTTGTGGAGAAGGTCATTGCGGAGCATGTAATGTTATTATGAACGGAAAAGTTACAAGATCCTGTATCTACAAGATGAGCCGTGTTCCGGACAATGCAGAGATCACAACTATCGAGGGTGTGGGAACAATTTCTGACATGCATCCGATCCAGGTTGCATGGATGGCATATGGATGTGCACAGTGTGGTTTCTGTTCACCAGGTTTTATTATTTCAGCAAAGGTTCTTCTCGATAATAATCCGAGCCCTACCCGTGAAGAAGTGAGGGACTGGTTTAACAAGCAGCGTAATCTCTGTCGTTGTACAGGTTACAAGCCGCTTATCGATGCGACCATGGCGGCAGCAGCAGTTATGCGTGGCGAGATGACTAAAGAAGACCTCGTATTCAAGCAGACAGGTGATTCTATCGTCGGTACAAACTATATCCGTCCATCAGCAGCACAGAAGGTAACAGGTACCTGGGATTTCGGTGCAGATGATGCATTAAAGATGCCGGAGGGAACTCTTCGTCTTGCACTTACACAGGCCAAGGTTTCTCACGCAAATATTCTCAGTATCGATACAACAGAAGCAGAGAGTATGCCGGGAGTTGTTCGTGTTATTACAGCGAAGGACATTAAGGCAGCAGGCGGAACCAACAAGATCAATGGTCTTGTAATGCTTCCGAAACACAATAAGACAGACGGATTTGAGCGTCCTGTACTCTGCGACGAAAAGATCTTTCAGTTTGGTGATGCGATTGCGATCGTAGCTGCCGACACAGAAGAGCATGCACGTGCAGCAGCAGATGCAGTTAAGGTGGAGATCGAAGAACTTCCTGCATATATGAACGCAATGGATGCAATCGCACCGGATGCAGCAGAGATCCATCCTGGTACTCCAAACGCATTTTTTGAGACAAACTGTATCAAGGGACCGGACTTTGACTGGGACAGCATTCCGGATTCACAGCAGGTTGAGATCGAGTCCTACTGTTCACGCCAGCCTCATCTTCACCTTGAGCCGGACTGTGGTTATGGATATATTGATGAAGACGGTATGATAACAGTGCATTCCAAATCTATCGGTATACATCTTCATATGCCTATGATCGCAGATGGTATCGGTGTACCAATGGAAAACTTAAGACTTGTTCAGAACCATGCAGGCGGAACATTTGGTTACAAGTTCTCACCGACAAATGAGGCTCTGATTGGTGCAGCTGTTAAGATTCTGGAACGTCCGGTATCGCTGGTATTTAATCAGTTCCAGAATATTACTTATACAGGAAAGAGATCCCCTGCATTTATGAATATCAAGCTTGCAGCAGATGAAAATGGTAAACTCTTAGCACTTTGGGGTAACAACTATGTAGATCACGGTCCATATTCAGAATTTGGCGATCTGCTTACCATGAGACTTTCTCAGTTTACAGGCGCAGGTTATGGAATTAATTCTATTCGTAATAAATCAACAACCGTATTTACAAACCATGCATGGGGCTCCGCATTCCGTGCTTATGGTTCACCACAGTCTTATATGGGATCTGAGATTGCAATTGACGTGCTGGCAGCTAAGATGGGAATCGATCCGTTTGATATCCGTGAAATGAACTGCTATAAAGAATCAGAGGGCACTACCATCCCGACAGGTTATCCACCGGAGGTATATTGTGAGGAAGATTTGTTTAAGAAAGCACGTCCATTGTATGAAGCGGCGAAAAAACGTGTTGCCGAAAAGAATGCAGCTTCTGACGGAAAGATGAAATATGGTATCGGTGTATCTCTTGGAGTATACGGTTGTGGTCTTGATGGTGTTGATACATCAAATGCATTTGCAGAATTAAATCCGGATGGAACCGTTACGATGTATGCTGCATGGGAAGATCATGGACAGGGGGCTGATATGGGTGTTCTTGTATCATCTCATGAAACACTTCGTCAGGCAGGAATCAGACCGGAACAGATTAAACTGGTTATGAATGATACGAAGACATGTCCGAATGCAGGACCTGCAGGAGGATCACGCTCACAGGTTATGTCAGGTAATGCATGTCGTCTGGCTGCAGAAAATCTTGTAGCAGCAATGAAGAAAGAAGACGGAACATTCCGTACTTATGATGAGATGGTAGCAGAAGGGCTTGCAACAAAATATGAAGGTAACTGGGTAACTACATTCTGTGCAGATCATCCGATCGATCAGGATACCGCACAGGGCGATCCATTTGCAACTTATATGTATACTATCTTCCTGCCGGAAGTTGCTGTTAATACAGAAACAGGTAAAGTTACCGTTGAGAAATTTACTTGCGTAGCTGACGTAGGTACGATCATGAACAGACTTCTTGTAGAAGGCAACTTCTACGGTGGCCTTGTACAGGGTATTGGTCTTGCTCTTACAGAAGATTTCGAGGATCTGAACCATGATACTACTCTGAAGAACTGTGGTATCCCGTATCCTAAGGATGCTCCGGATGATATTGAACTTCATTTCAATGAAACATATCGTCCAAGTGGTCCTTACGGTGCGGCTGGTTGTGGTGAGGCTCCACTGGATGCTCCACATCCTGCAATCCTGAATGCAATCTTTAATGCGACAGGTGCACGTATTACACGTATCCCTGCCCGTCCGGAAAGGGTTCTTGCAGCATTAAAAGAACTTGAGAAATAAGCTTAATTCATAATGTGGTTGGAGTAAAAGCTGCCAACTGTGATATAATCAGGGGAGACGGGAAACTGCCTCCCCTTTACAGACGAAAGGAGTATCAGGTTATGACATACATACAGGAGAGAGGTTCTACTCACGTTTATCATGTAAATCGAATGTCAAAAGAAGAGATGGATCATATGATCAGTCTCTGCGTCCATGAACAGCCGGCCTACTGTGTTGCAGCCTGTCCTTTCAAAATGGATACAAAAGAGATGCTGTATTATGCTGCAAAAGGAAATTTTAAGAAAGCGTTGGCAATTTATGAGAAAATTACACCATTTCCAATGATTCTCTGTGATGGATGTACGGCACCTTGCGAAGATAATTGCAAGCTTTGTGAACTTGGTGATGGTGTCTCCATACGAGAAGTAGAACGTGCGATTGTCCGGTATGGAGAACCGGGAAGAAGAAGCAGTGTATTTCGCATGAGAAAGAAGAAAAGGGCAGCAATCTTTGGTTCTGGATTATTTCCACTGTTTCTTGCAGGGGAACTGGAAAAGAAAATGTATCCTACGACGATTTATTGTAAGGAAGAAGATTATGAAAGCTATATTGCAGCGGCAGCCGGACATCTTTTGGAATCAGACCGCAGCAATGAAGCGAAACGTCTGAAATCTATGGATCTTTCTTTTGAATTTGGATGCAGTTTGAATCTTTCGTTTATCAGAGAAAAAATGGAACTGGCAGATGTGGTATGCGCATCAGAAGAAGTGGCAAAAATGTTAGCTCCGGAAGAAGCAGCAGATGTCGAGATTATGTTAAGAGAACAGGCAAAGATTGTCAGCGGACCTGCGGAATCTGTGATGGATGCGGCTTTTGCCGCAAAGCGGGCAGCTTTGACAGTGGATCTTCTGGTACAGAATTTATCGCCGCACAGCAACAGAGGCAGTGAAGGAGCAGTGACTACCAAGCTTTATACGAACATGGAAGGAATCCATGGATCGAATAAGATTTTCTGTGGTCAGGATGGGTATTCAAAAGAAGAAGCTGTAGAAGAAGCAAAACGATGTATTCAGTGTCATTGTGACGAATGCATGAAAGGCTGTGTGTATTTAAGTGAATATCAAAAACATCCGGGTTTATTAGCCCGTGAGATCTATAATAATACTCAGATTATCATGGGAGATCATCCGATGAACAAACCGATGAATGCCTGTGCCCTCTGTGGACAGTGTACGGTGATCTGTCCGAATGGATTTGATATGAGTCAGGTGTGTAAGTCAGCAAGAGAAAATATGGTATCCACAGATAAGATGCCGCTGGCGCCACATGAATTTGCACTGATGGACATGTTATTTTCAAATTCAGAGGCTTTTTTGAGCAGACTCCAGCCGGGATATGAAACTTGCAGATATGTATTTTTCCCAGGCTGTCAGGCAGGTGCGATAGCGCCGGATGTGGTTATGCAGGCATACGAAGATTTAAGTAATCGGGTAGATAGAGGTGTTGCTCTGATGCTGGGATGCTGTGGTGCTATCAGTGAATGGGCAGGACGCT
>ENA-OPCW01001422-OPCW01001422.1-human-gut-metagenome-genome-assembly--contig:-NODE-1422-length-12073-cov-10.021385_pt1 | contig 12073 bp, 14 predicted proteins | sample MGYA00241258_ERZ501496 | MGnify/ENA primary metagenome ERZ501496 (study PRJEB25962, sample SAMEA2042660) | human gut metagenome | biome: human gut; feature: human-associated habitat; material: faeces...
ATAAAACTGTTGACTTTTATATGTAAAACTGGTACTATGATCTTGCAACAATTAATATGTAACATTAGGCCAGGAGTGAATGAATATGAAATACTACAATAAACTCTTGGTAGAAGTATAAAAATTAGGAAAGGTGAGAACATACAATGAAAAGAAGTAAATCACAACTTAATGCAATTTATGACTACTACGCAAAGAAAAAAGCAGATGCAGTCACAGAATTCATGGATTACAACGGTCTTTGGAATGAGTTCAAAGTGTCCGGCTATAAACGCCCAACCATGTTTCTTAAATGGGTGAAAGGAATTGAAGTTTATCCGGACGGAACTTTTGATCAATGTGATGATCGGATCGCCCCAAGATTTAGAAAGGAGTAGCAATGGCTTTAAAGGGTACAGAAAGAATCACAACCAAGGGGCAGGATATAAACCCATATAAACTTAATGAAAAAGAATTAGCCAGACTTTATACAAGTCTGGCTAAACGTCTAAATCAGCGTATGGTTCGTTTAGAGAAAGCAGGATTCACTTCTGAATCCGGTGGTGCTTACGCTGATTACAATGCAATTCTTAAAAAGTTTGGTTATAATAAAAGAATAAGAGAAAAAATAAAGTTGGATTACAGCGATCGTAACGTCCTTTATATGCAGATTTCTTCCATGCGTAAGCAGGTACAAATGATGCAGAATGTATTAAAAGAAAAAAGTTCTACGGTCCCCGGATGGAAGTCCATCATAAAAAAGAGACGTGAGAAGTTGTCTGAATATGGTCTTGAATTCAAAGATACAAGTGAAATGAGTGCATTTTTTCAGTCATATGCTTTTGAACTTATAAGTCTGTTGTACTCTTCGGAACAGGCCGTAGAGTTCGTTGGAAAAGCTTTGCAAGACGGTGATACAATGAATGAAATAATCAGCAAATTAGAAGAGTTCAGAGACCGCACGGACATAGATAGAGCGGATGACGTAGCAAAAGTGCTAGGTTTCTCCGGAGAAGCAGAAGCACTGAAATATAAATACAAGAGGTAAAAAAAAAAATGGTTATAGCAGGATATCCAGTGGTATCATTTAAAGACTACGATTATATGCGTCTTTTTGACGGTAATTTCATACGTAAAAGTAATGCAGGACATTATCAGTCTTTTTATGAAAAAATCATAACTATAGACACGGAAACTTATGTGTCTGAGAATGAAGACATTGGATGGATAACTGATTGGACTATAACGATAGAAAATGATAGCTGTTTGTACGGTAATCATGTACGTGATCTGATCAATACGATTGACCGGATCTGTGACATGCTTCATGCTGATAAAGAGCATACAGTGCGATTTTATATTCATAACTTATCATATGACTATATGTTTTTGCGTAATCATCTATTAGATAAGTTTGGTGTTCCTGATCGTAAATTAGCTGTTAAAACTCATAGATATGTATTTATGCAATGGCGATCTTTTGGCATTGAAATCCGTGATAGTGCTATCCTTACACAACGTACTCTTGAACGTCTCTGTAAGGACATGGGGACGCTTGAAAAAGCTACTGGTACGTGGGACTATAAAAAGAAAAGAACCCCTGAATCTGGGCGTACTGTAAAGGAATTAGCTTATGTTTGTGTTGATACTATTTGCTTGTGTAAAGCTTTACGGCTCTATTTATCTCAAAGAAACGTAACTGTTGCTACTGCCCCATTGACAAATACAGGGTTTATACGCAATCAAGCAAGGTCAAGATCACGCAAGGACAAAAAATGGCATAAGAAATTTATGTCAATGCAACTTAGTTTAGAACAGTATGAGTTGCTCACAACCTGCTATCACGGGGGCTATACCCATGCGAACCGCTACTATGTCAATCAGTTAATTACTGAACCGGTGGAGTGCTACGATTTTACAAGTTCTTATCCGGCTAGAATCGTATATGAAAAGTTTCCTATGACAAACTTTGTTCCTACAAAGTTATCGTTGCAGGATATCATGGATCTTAAAGAGCATTATGCTTTTGCTGGTTATATACGCTTGAAAAAGCTACGCTTGAAAAAAGATCATCCTATGCCACCGCTTGCTTTTCACAAAGCAAAAGTTTGCACGTTTCCAGATAAGATAAGTAAAAAGAAAGCTATGGAATTGAATCTTGATAATGGTAAAATCGTTAATGCAGATCTTGTAATCTATCCGTTTACGGATCCCGATTTACAGGTCATTTTTGAAGCCTATGACTTTGAATGGGCTGACGTTGCAAACGTCATACGTGCAAAGAAAGACTACTTGCCAGATTGGATTGTTAATTATGTTATAGAACTTTTCGAACACAAGAACACATTGAAACATGCAGATCTGGTACTTTATATGATTTCAAAAGGGGAACTTAATGGAATCTATGGCATGATGGTTCAAAAGATGATCCAATCCATGTTTGAAGAAGATTATGACACCGGGTTATGGACTGATGTCTTAGATGAATCAGAATATGAGGAAAAGTTACAAAAGTATTACAAAAGTAGAAATTCTTTTCTACCTTATCAATGGGGCGTATGGGTCACAGCCTATGCACAGGCTGAGTTATTTGAACTTGGGAAGTGTTGCAAAAAATGGTTTTATTCTGACACTGATTCTGTTAAAGGTACAGACTGGGATAGGAAAAAACTTGCTGAGTATAACGAAAAAATCATGAAAAAATCAGAGGAAAGAGGACTTGGAACGGTACTCTTTAATGGAGAATCACATACGCTAGGAATTGCTGAGTTTGACGGTATTTACAGCGAGTTTAAAACTATGGGTAGCAAGCGTTACTGTTACCGTGAAAAAGGAAAGCTAAAACAGACCGTTGCAGGAGTTCCAAAAGACGGAGTATACTGTCTTGATGACAATATAAATAACTTTGAAAAGGGATTCATTTATAGAAATAGCCTCACTTATCGCAGAAACTACCGCCGTGCGAACGACTGGAAAAAAGACCCAAGTTGGAAGCTTAAAACTGAATACATCTACAATAAAGGAATTAACACGATAACTGTTGATGGTTGTGAAATAGAGTACGGCTGTGCCATTAGATTATCTGATACGGAGTACGAATTGGATCACACCATTCCGTATGATAAGGAAACAGGATTGCCGTTGCCGTTTGAGGCAAAAGATGTTTTATATAGTTAAAAGGGATGCAAATTTGCATCCCTTTATTTTTGTTTCATGTGAAACATTTACATTGTAATGGAACCTCTGTGAATCTGTACCTGTGTTACGGTTGTAAGCGTTCTGTAGTTATGTTTGTCATCACTAATGTCATACAAAGCAAGATAAATCTGCCTATTTCGGAAATTCAACTGTGCCGGAATGTGATAAAAATCGGATCCAGATTTTACGATCACAGTCGTAGGATAGCAAGTATAACCGTTTCCATCACCAATAAAACTTGTAGAATAAATACGTCCTAGATAGTATTCTGTACCATTACAAACAAGTTCCCCGCTGTTTGGAAAACAAACATAATCACTCCAGATGATATTACTGTTATTTTCGTTGTAGTTTGTAACGAACGTCCAACTAGACCCCGGAGTTGCTATAAAATCACCTGCTTCAAAGTTAGCGGTTACATCATAAAAGGATGGATGGCAAGATCCGGTTTTTACTGCTTCTGCAAGGTAGGTAGCAAGTCGTTCCTGTCCGGCCGTGTTTGGGTGAAATCCGTCCGAACCCATGAATCCGTCTGCATGTAAAATATACTCACTTCCATTTAAATAAATCCAATTTTTCCGCTGTGTATTATACACACTTTTTGCAATCTTGAATCTGTTCCATTGTGTACTGTCTGCTGACCATGCAACCATTGCTACAAAAATTTTAGCGTTAGGAAAACGTGTCTGTGCTACTCCATAGAAAGCATTGATTGCATTCTCAATGTCTGAATAAAAACCGAACTCATTATATCCACCAACTACTAAGATCTGCTTTACAGATGGATCAGCGTCAATCTGATTTAAAAGCATAAGAAATGAGTTGTTAGATGTAGAAAAAGAAGCCCCACCATTGCTTTTAATAGTTACATTGTCTATAGAACAGTAATCCAAAAAGTGATCTGTCCAAGGAGTTATATTTCCCTCCGGAGTATAGCCTACTGTATAGCTGTCTCCGATAATGATAGTTCTACCGCTTAAATCAAATAAACCGTCTCTTTTTTCGAGATTAGAAATCAGTTTGCCTTGTTCGGTTACTGTGTTCTTTAATGGTTCAATTTCATCTGTCAAGATTTTTTTCGTTGCATCATCAACTACTTTTCCGATCTCCCCATTATCCAGACTTTTCTGGATAGCATCATCAATCATAGTTTGTGCAGTCCCTTTTATGTCTGACCATTCTTTGTGATCCTCTCCTGCCTGCTTTGCTACTTTTAAAACATAGTCTAAGTTCATATCCTGCATGGAGCTGTGAGGGTACGTATTAATCATTTTTTTTCTCTCCTTTCTTAATAAACAAGAATCAGCAAGTCACTTGCAAATAATCCTGTGCAGTAATCTATAAATGATTGCTTTCTCAGTTGGAGTTCCGATTCTACCATTTGCTGTGAAGTAGTCACGCCTATGTTTCCGTGAATCTGTCCAGTGTGCGTTGTAGTCCCTTTTTCCGTGTTTTTTTCAGTTCGCCCATATTCAATGTCGTTTACATCCTGCCCGGAAGTTTCCATTTTTGTACTATTTCCATAAGTGGTAGTATCTTCCTTTGACGGCTGATAAGTGTTAGAATCAAAAGCACTTACTTTTTCTTCCACGACGTCACTTCCTGTGTTTGACGTAACGGATCCTCTGCCTGCCTGTAAGGTGTTTTTGTCTTTACCACCTGTTACAGTGTTTCGCTCAATGTCTGGAGAATCCGTCCAGGACTCCTGTCTGTCATAGTTTTCTATGGGGTTATATTCTTTCTTTAATGCAAGGAAAACCCGTTCAATGGAATCCTGCCATTTTTTTGACCATGCCGGAATAGCTGACTGTTTCATGAAATCACCATCCGGATAGAGTGGTTCGCAATCCCCATAGGATAAAAGTAAACTGTCAATAAAATTCTGCTTGTCAGCTTCTGCCGGAAAATTCATGTTATCAAATAAGGTTTGATCATATTCATAAAGTCCGGCTATTGTAATCCTATACATCCCCATTTGTTACACCTGCCTTTTTATAGTCTCTTATTTTTACGTTCAGATTTAAACTGGGATAAAGACTGTTTGCCGTGTCAATCCCTGATTGCATTGTTTCTAGCCATGTAGTAAGTCGTGTCACAGATTCTATGTCGTTTTTTTCAGTTTCCAGAACATTTAAACGTTCTTTTTTATCAGATCCGACAGACGGGATCCCAACTTCTGTATCAAACTGGTCAAGAAGTTTTTCAAATACCTCAATTAACTCTTTTGAAATAAAGTTGTTTTTTAAATCTTTATTGAAAAACTCAAAAGGTTCTGAACTTTTCCCCCTCATGTTTGCATTCTCATTTTCTTTGATTGAAGCATCATACGCAACTGCGGGGTTACCCTCCTGCACTTGGTCATAGATTTTTTCCAGTGTTTTTGCAGCACTTTTGTTTTTGGCGGCCATCATAAAAGCTAACTTGCTGTTGAATACGTTCATGTCAAAAGCAGAAGCTACCAGAGCCAGCTTATAACTATAATAACCGATAATGTCAAATATCCCGCATCTGGAAGGACGTAAATAGATCACGCTACAATCTGTACCAATTTTTAAATCATGTAAGCTTATGTTTGCATTGGTAGCATATGTGTTAATGCTTGCAAGCGTTGGTTTGCAATACATATCATAGCCACTGATTGCAGGATACTGAGCGATCAGTCCATATGCATCAGTATATGTGATTGCAATAAATCCCCCACCTAGCAGGCAAAACTTAAAATAGTCAATGTCAAATTTTGCATTGTATGTTATATCAAAAATAGAACACACTCTTTCATACAGCATACGGTCAAACGTGTCAGTATATAGACTGTCTGCCTTAATTCCTGACGGTTGGAAGTAATTTGAAATGATATTGATTTTATCAAATCCAATGGGAGTCCACATATTTTACCTCTTTTCTATGTTTCACGTGAAACATTATTCATAATAAAAACCACTATTCAAGTAGTTATTCACTGCTTCTTGATCTCCGGTAAATCCACTGATTTCTATGGATGCATTTCTGCATCTGAGATAGCCGGAACAAGTTGAAATCTTGTGAGTGTTTCCATCTGCATATCCCTCACTTGCACCGTTCGGCTCCGTGCTCATTCTTGTATAGCAGATTACGGATGCATCAAGATTATTGAGAATTCCCCCCACTGATCCAACCGAACCAATACTTGTAACTTCCGGAGATAAAATGGATTGCATAGTGTTAAGCACACCGGAAGAAACACCGAGTGCATTTCCTGTCATAGCAGATGAGACGGTGGATAAACCACCGATCAATGCATCACCAATGTTTACATTTGCACCTGCTATGTTTACAGGAACCGTCATCTGACATTGATAATGACCAATTACAGAAGTTCCAGATTTTACCCAAACATCAGAAATTCCTGAATAAGCATCAAAATAGTAGTCTGCTACTAACTGGCCATTATTGGTCTTTGTTACGTCAACCGGGATTACTCCAACACAAGGAAGCTGTACAAAATAGCGACTGAAATTACCGTTATAAAATCGAAAATCTGTATTAGAATAAAGTGGATTACTCAGTTCGAGATTGTAGGAAAAATGCACCACCGGACTACTTGAAGCCCCACCAATCAATAATGATTGGACTCCGGTATCCCAATAGCCTAAATTTACGTCATTCAGTATTGAAATAAAATTACTTGAGCGAAAGGGTAGCCATTTTAAATCAATAATGTATTTCGCGGGATCGAAAAGAAACTTTGTAGTTGCGTTCTCAATCAATTCTTGGAAGTTATCAGCCGTATACATGAAACTTACAATCAAATCTAACTGTTTTTGCGTAACGTAGTAAGTTTCAACCCCTGCCGCTCCTACAATGCGCATGATATAATTGCCGGCATATCCATTAACAAATACATTGAGTGGCTGTGCTACTATTGTGTCCTGCTTCTGCCACTCCTCAGTGGGTAAATAAAGCGGATCATCAAGCAAAGGATCTTGATGGTTTGAGCGTTCAATGAAGCAGGTATAATTACCGATTTCATTTTTGTAAGTTGCCAAGATGTCCTCAGTACAACTAATTTCACTTTGCCCTGCATTGATTGAAGTAGTAGAATCAATGAAATAATAGTGGTCAGCCCACTTTGCATAGTTAAATTGTAGCATGTCGTTCATTGGTTTCTGTAAAATAAACGTAGGACTTTGAAATGTAGTTGCAGATTTTAAAAGGCAGGGGACTTCTGTCCCCTGCCCTGTAGGACGCTTTGTAGAATTTTTTCTTTTTGAAAAATGGTACAAAACTATTTCTGTCATGATGATAAGTAAACATCTCCTTTTGCTGTGATAGCACAGATCCAACCGGACGGAATGCGTACCCACGTTGCTCCTGTCTCATCCTTTTTGATTTCCTTTACAGTTACTGTGGTTCCTTTTTTCAAGCAACCATCAGAATAGGCGTGTTTCATGCCATCCCTTGTCAGCTCTGCATACTCTTTGACCTGACCCCATACACTATAGCGTACGTGTAAGTGATCCACCGTTGTAACATAAGTACTGCCTATTTCATAAGATGGATTTTTTCCATCCCATACCCTGCGGATACAGGATAAGTCAGACCTACGACTTACAAGGCTTTTGACTACCCCAATACCGGGATTATTGACGGTGTTTTTTCTGCCACCTCTACTTTCAATCATATAGCCGTTGCCAATAAAAATAGCACAGTGAGTGACTGGATTTCCAAAAAAGAGAAAGTCACCTACTTTTTGTTGCCCAATCGGAATCTTTGTTCCAAGTTTTGAATAACCGGAAGCTGTCAGATCTTCCACCTCTGAGCCTGTTTTCTTCTGAATATAGTAAAGCAATCCGGAGCAATCAAGCCCTGATTGCGGGGTATTACCACCCCACACATATTTTACACCAAGTAATTCCTTTGCATTTTCAACAAGTTCGTTAGCTGTCATGTCTTTTCACCTCATTTTCCTAAGTGTTCGATTAACGAGTTCATTTTTTCAATGGCAACTGTGTTATTTTTAATCACATTCGATAAGTTGTCAACTTCGTTTTTGTGTTCCTCATTGAGTCTATCAACTCGTGCGTTGGTCTGGTCGTACATATATTTTACGAAATACGCCATAGCACAACAACATACAATCGGGAATGCATAGTTTCCTAAGATCGTTAAAAATGTGTCCATCATATTGCACTCCTCACAAAATAATTTTCATTAACAGGTGACAATGGGAGAACGTCAACCAGTATTGACGAGTAGCTATTTGCACTTTGCTCTATTGAGAAGTCACTTAATTTAGGATAGCCATAGTAACTATCAAACATTTTATGCCCCCTCCCCGATCACATAAAGGATTCCATTATGTGTGAAGTTATTCCAGTAGTTTTTTCTGGAATGAACATACATGTTATAGTAGCCACCCCGGCTATTAAAGGGAGTGGTTGAACTGTAATCAAACTGCCAGTTGACTCCCATAGCACGGCGATCATACAGAACTCCCAGAACATAAGGTAAGTTGACCTCTGTTTCTGCCTGCTTTGCATGACCATCCGCTCCAATGATGGACGGAGTGATCTGAATAGCAGATTCATTATCTGCGGACTGCCACCAGTTTACAAGTTCTTTGTTCTCAATCTGTAAATTTTTGTCATCAAACACATACGGTAACGTCTGTGTTTCGGAGTTGATCCAGAAACTTGCTAACATCATAAGTCGCTGATTTTCTTTTCTGGTGAATCTCAACAGATCTTCAAATCCCGTAATCGTAAATCTGTACTTAGACGATCTCTCTGTCAGCTTTTCGGAATCAAGTTTGATTCTGGCAACAACGAACGGCATAAACTTATCACGGTGCTCGGAAAGTAACTGCTTTCTTGTGTACTTTGTTCCATTCTCTGTATTAAACTCATGTGCAAGATCGACTTCCATGCCAAGAGAAGATAATCCTGCCATATAGTTAAGCATGGTCGCACGGCGTCCACTCTCACGGTCAGTTTCAATATCATTACGAAACTCAATCATAACCGATTCGTAAAATCTGAGGAATTCCCCCTCGCTTGAAAAAGCAAGTGCCAGCTGGTCACGGAACCGTGTGATTGATCTCTGTAACAACTTTGTACCGTAGAACTTGACTTCAAGCACTTTTGGCTTGTGAATCGTATACATGTCAATAGATTTGCCATCATCCAAAGTGTTTGGATTCTGCTCTGTATTCCAATCATCAGACTGCTCAGCGTCCAGTGACAGAGACGTAATCTCTCTGACGATAGCACCCCAACGAACGTTTGTCTCTTCGACTGTCCTTAATTTACCAGTATAAGATTCATTTGCAAAATACGTTTCCGCAAATACTGTAGAAATGGAATTCAGTGTGTTTTCTACCCCAGTACGTAACAGTGTTTCCCCAACGGAAACAAAAGAACTTGTGTCAGTCGCTACAAGGTTAGAACGTCCAGTGGCCTGTTTTGCTACTGAATTAATAAGAGTGTATGCATCCTGCGGAGTTAAACTATTTACAGCCAATTTAATTCACTTCCTTTCTAATTCATGATCTTCATCATATCATTGATAATATCTTTTTCTGTTCTTGGTGAATTTGTCCCACCGTTTCCGGTATTCTGAATATTTGAAGCCTGAATAGTGGCTGTCAATTTATTGATAGCATCAAGCACCATATCATTCTGGTTCTGATTCTGGTTCTGATTCTGATTCTGGTTCTGGTTCTGATTCTGGTTCTGGTTCTGGTTCTGATTCTGGTTCTGGTTCTGGTTCTGGCCTGCGAATCCAAGGATTTCAGATTTTGAAAAACCTGCATTTGCAAGTACCACTAAATCTTCAAATTTCATTTTTGTTTTTCTCCTTTCTTGAGAAAAGAAACGGATACTAATGAATAAAAATAAGGGAAAACTTACGGGTAATCATCCCATTATAGCATCCGTTTCCGACGGTTGATGTAGCCGTTTTCCCTTAATTTATATATATCATATATTGAAAATTTTATCAAGATAAAATTTTACAGTCAGATTCTGATAAGAAATTCTATTACTAATAATATAGTTATACACCCATGAATAATAAAACTTAAACTGAGATTTCCCTAACTCACTGTCAGGAAAGTTATCTTTGCACGTTCCGGAGAGATGATCACTTATGTAAAGTTTAGCTTCGCTTTTGTGTTCATAAATCCCGAGTGAACCAACACTACATATCAATCTGTATTTTCTCAAATCTTCTGACTTTATAGAACTTATATCGTCATATGCAAATTCATTATCGAGAGCCATTTTTTCAAAATCTGTAGTTCCGGTAAGAGCTTTATAAAGAGCCGTCTTTCTTTTCTTTTCTGAAATAGGGCTTTTGTTAATCAAAATAATGATTATTCCACGATCTTTTAACATGGAAAACTCCTGTCCGGTCTTCTTCATTTTTTCCAAGTTTGAAAGCAACCCAAAAGAATGGATAAGCGGAGAGTCAAGAGTGTTACTATTTGAAACAATCCACCAACGAAAAGGCTTTGCACCAAATAACTCACGGTTGGCAGAAATAGTTTCTACTCCATTCAGAAAAGCATCCTCTTCACCTTTAATTCTTTTGTCAAGCTTCTCAGGAATAAACTCATCATAGATTCCTTCTGAAAAGCCGGATCCTGAGAATCCTCGATTATTCATTAAACTAGTAAGACTAAAAGCTTCACCATGATAAATCTCCTCTCCGGCCTCGTTGATTTCTTGCAATGATACCCGGCTTTTTTCCCCTTTTATCTTTTTGAAAAAGAAATTCCTATGAAAATCATGATTAATGTCAATCCAAGGATTCATAGTATCAATAAGAACAGAATCAATTTGAGTTGTTTTGCGTCTCATGTAGATTATTTTTTCATTCTTTGAAAAAACATCCTCGATAAAATGTTTAAAGATTCCATATGTTTTTCCGGTACGCCGAGCACCGATAATGAAGATAAAATTTATCTTGTTTTTTTCACAAGTATTTACGATTTTTGGAATGTCTAACCATCCGTTTTTATCATATATATTCATTTAATCTCCTTTACTGAAAAAAAGGTGTACTAAATAGTACACCTTATACTTTTTTATGAAAACTGCTGTTTATTTGAGTGATCAGAATCCTTGCGGATTTCATTGTATTTTTTAATACAAGCTTCTTCTAAAATACCCGTAAACTCCTTATCCATTGAGTAAATTGAGTTATAATATTTTCCGTCTTTTCCTTTTGAAGATGGAAAAGAAAGAAATAACCCTTTTGACCCCTCTACAAGCGTCATACCCTTAATTACAAGCGTTTTATCAAGACATAATTCAATAAAAGCTTTTGTTTTGCTGTTGCCATCATAAGGATGGCAGGTAATTTTGATAGATGATTTTAACATGTTTTACTCTCCTTTTCTACTAATAAATTATACTCACTTGGTGCTGTGAGTGAGCGTGTTACATCATAAACAAACAACCCATTTCTTTTCAAGAATGAATAAACATAATTTAAATCATTCAAGTATAAACGCCTTTTATATAAAGTACCGTTTAAGTACAGGTCGATATATTTTTTTGACCCTATCATAGTGCAAATTTCAATAAATGTTATATGTTTCTTATGAATAGGGATTAACACCTCTTTATTATAAAATACGCTAATTGCATTATTTAAGCAATCAAATAATGTTGGAACTTTATTAACATAAATAAGTTCACTCGAATAAACGTACTCTTCTTTATTCTCATCAACACAAGTTGACTCATAATATGCAATATGTACAGTAAACATATTGCTTGCATCACATCTTTTTTCTCTCCTGGTGATTTTACAAGATTGTAATTCAAACATGATTTTTTCTCCTTTACATTTTGCTATTTAATTGTTGCAAGATCATAGTACCAGTTTTACATATAAAAGTCAACAGTTTTAT
>ENA-OPCW01001423-OPCW01001423.1-human-gut-metagenome-genome-assembly--contig:-NODE-1423-length-12072-cov-5.682034_pt1 | contig 12072 bp, 10 predicted proteins | sample MGYA00241258_ERZ501496 | MGnify/ENA primary metagenome ERZ501496 (study PRJEB25962, sample SAMEA2042660) | human gut metagenome | biome: human gut; feature: human-associated habitat; material: faeces...
GGGGCGGTAGCCGGTGGCTTCCACCGCAGCGGCAATCTGGGCGCGCTTTTCGGCGCTTAAGTACCCACCATTAAAATAGCGGCTGACCGCTGCCTTGGATACCCCGGCATATTGGGCAAACGCGGTAATGTTCATAGGCCGCACTCCTGTCCGGCTGCCGGCGGGGAAACCTGCCGGTGCACTTTTTTATCAGTATAATGCAGAAACTGGCAGGGTGCAACGGGAAAGAGCGGAGAAAAGAAAAATAAGAATGAATGGCATGAGACAAAGAGTAAAATAGACAAAAAACGGGGATTGAATTTGTGCTTTTGACGGAGAAAAAAAGAATGAAAGCTGAATACAAAAAAGCACACAGCTAAAAAGATTTACCAGAATGAATTTGGTGTAAAAGTTATCTTCCGCGCTGGCACAGGATGAAAAGGTATGCTATAATATAATATTAGTTACACGATGAAAAAGTAAGATGCCCCTGATGCCAGTGCGGATGTGCGCGGGACAATGATATGTGTTTACAAGTGAAATGTAATATGAGCGTATGGGTATCCATAGATGAAACGTATTCCTCTCCTCCAGGGGCTAAGTTCACCCTCCATTGGAGCGGTAATGACGCTTGCTCTAGCTTCAGTCAAGGAGGAACTGTTAGACTATATTGTTCTAATGTATCTGATAACTATTCTGCGCATACTACCATATCGGGTAAGTCGGGAAGTTGGTCTAGTACCGGTTTTTTTAGCTCAGGATGTAACCCTAGTAATATATCAGGATCTTGGGATCCAGATTAATAAATAAAAAAAAGGAGAGGCTTATTTTAGCCTCTCCTTTTTTTGTTATACATCAGAATCTTAACAGTTCCCAGATCCTCCCCCAGAAACACTTATGGATCCACATTGTACTCCTGAATCAAAACCTATGACACCGGTTTTTTTACCAGACCCAGTAGGTATACTTACGGTAGTACTTCCAGCCGTAACGGTTTGTCCATGATCATTCCTACCAGTAACAGTTACAGTTATTGATTTAGATGATCCACATTGATTATTGTAAGACACTTCATAGGAGCACCTTAAGGCGGATGTAGAACCAGACAGGCCATTACAAGGATCACCGCTCAGCATAGCGTTGGCGCTCCACGTCTTTGTTGGCTCTGGGCAATCGCATCTATCGGCCTGAGCTAATCCATTGGCGTAAGAGATACCGTCTGACTCGATGTGAATTTAGCTTATTCAATGCGCATTGTTTATCTATTAAATAAAATCATTAATATTGTATCGTTAATATTAATACATTAAGTTATGGCTTGCAATAAGAAAAAGAAAATGGCTAATGGAGGCAAGGTCTCCGAGAAAAAGAAACCTCAACTGAAATGTGGGGGCAAGGTTAAGAAGAAAAAGTAATAACCGGAGGGGTATATCCCCTCCTTAATATTTCGCTACATGAAAAATTCAGAGTTTGTATCTAGGATCATAAATGACATGAACTCTATTAGTAAAGACGCTCATGTCAGTAGAAGATGGATATTGTCCATAGGTAGGCAGAAGGCTCGATCATATATAGCCCAGAAGTACGCTGATGGGACTTTGTTCGGCGAGGAATCGCTATATACCCATATCAATTGTCTGGAGATGGAGAGAGTTCGGAAGGTTGATTGCTGTTTTGATGAGTTCAAGTTATGCCGGATTCTTATGAGATCCAAGAAAAGTCTTCCCGATATGATATACACCCGTATAGGGCCGGCTATTATAAAGGTATCGAATATCATGGATGATATTATATTTACTCCTATATCGTTAAGGAAATACGCTAATAATAAAGAGCGTAAATATGGTAATATAGAGCAATACTATTATTATGTTAATGACGGATATATTTATATCCCTGATATTAATATAGAGGCTATAAATGTGGATCTTATAACTCTTGACAGAAAAGCGGCATTAGAGCTAGGGGGATGTGGAACGAAAAAAGATGATCCATGTATATCTCAATGGGATTATGATTTCGTATGTCCTGACAAGCTACTAGAATATGTTGTCTCAGAGACGTTAAGGGAGACGATAACCAAATTGCAGATTCCTACGGACGAGAATCCGGATATGGATATTAACAAGAAAACTCAAAAGATTCAGTGATGATAAATATAATAAGGTCAATAATTAATTTCTTCGGTTTCAATAACGTCATAGTTGACGGTATAGGCGAAAGAGGGATGAGAGATAGCTTTATCATAAGATATAATGAGGTGCATGATATGTATGACAAGATTATAAAAGATCTAGGAGATATGTCAGCTTACGTATCCAAAGGTTATATCTATGATAAGATAAAAGACAAAACAGGTTTTAGTACAAGGCATATCAGTAGGATACTTAATCATACTAAGAAAAGAGATCTTAGGTTTATCTAAAAAGGAGAGGCTAATAAGTCTCTCCTTTTTATTAAAAACCATAACATCAGTGATTGTCAACAATTACCTGAATCATGACCAGAGATTGTTACATCTCCACATACCACTTCTCGGCTAAAATATACACTTCCACTCTTGCTTCCAGATCCTGCGGGAATTGTAAAGCTAGCGCTATTGACCTGCTCTTCTCCGTTTTGTGTATATCCTACACCACTCACAGAGCCAGATATAGATCTACCACATTGATTATTATACGTAATCGTAAATCCTCTTGATGTGACAAGTTGCTCATGACTCATGCAATCATTATTCATAGATACCGACCATGACCACGTCTTTGTTGGCTCTGGGCAATCGCATCTATCGGCCTGAGCTAATCCATTGGCGTAAGAGATACCGTCTGACTGTAGGTTGCTGTCGGCTATCCTGTTTGCCTCATCCTTGGTATAGGCGGTGTATTTTTGTGTATAAATTTCTTGTATTAGGATGAAATCGTTATATTTGTGATATGAAAACAAAGTCATTTAAAATACTTGATCAGTACTTTCTTCGGTTTTATAGATCTATTATGTCTAAGAATGGCAAGAGAAGGAAACATACGATCGTGGACAAGAATGATATTCTCGAATGTCAGTCCTTGATATGGAAAGTCATACGTGATAAGTATCTGGATAATGAGGGTGGGGTTTATATAAACAACATCGGTTATCTGTGTCATAAGATAAATCCTAATCGTAAGATATATTTGAATAAGCTTACCGGTACTATTAACAGACGTGGGACGGGTGGATACTCTTATGTCCATACGTGCATTGATTTTATGCCTCGGAACAAGTATTTCCATCTCTATATTTCTCCGGCGTTGAACAGGGAGTGTAGGTTGGCTATGGAATCAGGTAGGAGATATAAGTTCTTGTATCGGGAGGTTGAGTCGGAGAGTAAGGTATTTGGAGTTAAATGGGTTTACAAGCTGTAGAAGTTTTTTTGTGATCCAGTTAGCCCGTGAGGGTAGACTGGATTTTTTTTGTATCACGGATTCAAATACATATCTTTGTGCAAAAGACTTGAATATGACTATAAAAGGGTTGTTGGCCGAGATCAAGGCCGATTTACATAAATACGATGATAGCGGGGCTATAGATACCTCGTCTGTTTATAGATGGGCTGAGATCGCCTTGAAAAGGTTCGGGGGTGTTATAGCGGTCATGTCCGAGGCGGTTGTCAAGACCAGCAACAAACAGGCGGTATTGCCTTCTGATTTTTTCGACATGCTTGATGCCTATAGGTGTGAGCCTCTTGTCTGTGAGATTCCGGGCGGCGACAAGGCCAAGGCTGACCTCCAACACGAGATCGGCTGGGTCGAGCGCACCGAGCGCGGTTTCCGTTGGAACTCCTGCACCGAGTGCTGTAAGGAGGAGTTTGAGAAGACGATCACGGAGAGGATATATATCGGGTCTCACGAGGTTCGATTTCATTACCATCATCCCGTAAGGCTGTCTATAGGTCGAGGACTGAGGCGTGATTGCGCCGCCGACAAGTATCGGGATAAGTATGATTGGGATAATTATGATATAACTATATCCGGCAATACTATGTATACCGGGTTTGATGGATTTATTTATATCATATATCGTGCTACGCCTAAGGACGATGACGGTCTCCCGTATATACCTGAAACGGCGTTAGGTTATCTTGAGGATTATGTCGAGACGTATATCAAGATGAAGATCTTCGAGAACGCCGCCGTTAACGGTTTGATACAAGGGGCTGGTGATGCTTATAAACTATACGCCCAGCAGGAGCCGGGTAAGTTCGCTAGGGCCATGAAAGAGCTTAAGATGTCGATGATTACCTTGAATGATTACCGGGAGCTGGCTGAGGATAATAGGAGGAGGATGCTGTCTTATGAGCGTATGTGGCCCAACGCTTTTGATAAGTATATTAAACTAGTTTAACAAAATACGATAATATGGCTGATTGGATACATTTAGATAAGACAAGTGGTACCGGTCCTGCTGAGGTTAGAGTTACCGCTGATATCAATGAGACTGGAGAGATACGTCAGGCTACGTACAAGGTTATAAAAGAAGGCACCAAGGAGGAGAAGACGTTCGTGTGCAGGCAGGAGTCGGTCCCGGTGGTTATTATCCCGGAGTTCGACTACCTAGTGCTTAGGTATATCTGGGCTGACGAGGACGGCATTGACTTTGACACGGCTACCGGTTTCGATAACACCGGCCTCCCGGATGTTGACGGCAAGCTGGTTGGTTGGAGTAAACAGTACCAGACCACGCAGGAACGGGTAGGTGATTATCTCATCCATGGTGGTGATAACATGGAATCGGGTAATGAGGCAGCTTTGATCCAGATGGGACCGTTGTTGGATGGCGATAATTATGATAAATTACCTCTTGAGATCAGATGCAGTATATACGGTAACTGGTATGGTGGTCGTGAGAAAGGTAATATCACTATCAAATTCACGGCATATAAGGGCGGTTCTATGGAGAAACGTGGATATGATTTTGTCAATATCGGAGGCGAGGAGGTTTATACCGGTGACGCTCCCACTAACGTATCCGCCCATGGTGAGGATAATTGGCAAAATATAAAGACCTTGTATTCTAAGGTAGGCACGATGATCTATAACAAGGAATCTCGTGACTGTATTGTAAGAATAGGTGAATAGATTTTTCTTCATAATATAAACACATCGGCTCTCTTGTCCGTGAGGATGGGGGAGTTTTTATTTTTTTAGGGTGATCATATACAACTTTACACCACAAACATACCGAATTATTTTTATATATAAATAATAATCTATATATTTGTGTTATGAGATTGGTCGAACAACATATAATCAAGCAAAGTTCGGTGTATTATAATGAGCTTCAAGATATGTTGCATAAGTGTAAAAACTTATACAACAAAGGGTTGTATGTTGTTCGTCAATATTATTTCCGGTATAAGGATGATAATACTGTTAAATACAAATACCTCAACTACTACTCCCTTGAAAAGAAGTTGAGAACAGAAGATGACGTTGATTATCGTGCTTTACCGTCACCGGTAGCCCAACAGGTATTGATGATGGTTGACCGGAATTTCAAATCTTTCTTCAATCTTCTTAATAAGAAAAACAGGGGTGAGTATTCTGAGAAAGTAAGAATACCTAAGTATCTTGATAAAGATGGGATGTTTATTGCTGTTTTCCCAACAACAGCCTTTTCTCAGAAATGGATAAAGCAAGGCATTATTAAGTTACCAAAACAATTCTCTTTTACCACAAGGACTAATAAACAGAATATCCAACAACTCAGGTTCGTCCCTAAGAATGGATATATTATGCTTGAGATTGTGTATAATAAGAAAGAGAAAGATCTTATGTCTGATAACGGTAATTACCTTGGTATTGACCTAGGGCTTAATAATCTTGCATCTTGTGTTTCAAGTAATGGTTCTTGTTTTATCATCAACGGTAGACCCCTGAAGTCTATCAACCAGTATTATAATAAAAGACTAGCATATTTAAAATCTAAATTAAAAGGCAATAAACAAGTATCAAGGCAAATAAGGTCATTAACCAACAAAAGGAATAACAAGATCAAGGATTATCTACATAAAGCCAGTAGGGTATTGGTTAATCACGTAGTCTCCAACGGTATTAATACGATCGTAATTGGTCATAACAGATGCTGGAAACAAGAGATCAATATCGGAAAGCGGAATAATCAGAACTTTGTTTCTATTCCTTTTAATATGTTTATCTCAATGATATCATATAAGGCTACACTTGAGGGTATTAATGTTAAGATCGTTGAGGAATCCTATACCTCGAAATGTAGTTTCTTGGATAACGAGAAGATTTGCAAGCATGAGGAATATGCCGGAAGACGTATCAAACGAGGATTGTTCAAGACATCTTCAGGCAATATTATTAACGCCGATATCAACGCTGCATTTAACATCATTAGAAAATCGGCAAAAGAAGCCTTTGATGTAAGTACCTTACCAGAAGGTAGAGGGTTTTGGTGGAACCCGGTACGGATTTCCGTATAAATATATATCATTTTACGATTTTAGCGTAAAGTGATATATAATCACCTTTTTTAGTCCTTCACTTATGACATATTTGATCTTCTATTGCGCAGGAATAATCTAGCTTTGCCGAAAACTAGTATTATGGTCACATTGAATGATGTAAATAACGAACTCCATGTCCGGTTATATATACTGGAGGTGCTTAAGGATTATATAAGAGATGATGATTTCGACGAGCTTTTAGATAAGGCGTTGGATTTTGTCATGGAAGGCGTTTCTATGCCTAAGGCTCCGGCCAAGGATACCACCATGAGTGACATATCAAAGAGTGTTTTGGCTTTGGTAGCGGGTGCCGGATTAGATGAGAGGCTAAGCAAAAGCTCTTTAGAGTTAGCTTACGATAGGTATAAGATGAGGTACGTATTCGATCCTCGAAATCGGGATATACACGGTGTAGTCGTAGGTTATTCCAATGACTTTAATAGTCTGGTAGCTGTGTGTGATGAGGGATCGAAGAAAGGAGTGGACAAAGGATCTACTGATTTTGTGGATGTCAATGAGAGATACGTGACTAACGGTTTCTTTTACATATCTGTAGAGGATGCCGATAAGCAATCGAACTACATGGGTGGAAATTCGTAATTATTATGTTTTTGTGCTTTACCACGAGACGTTTTAAGTGTTTAGTCTTCCTCCTGACTTGTGAAAGTTAGGAGGATTTTTTTATATTCGCGTGATTTGAATGTTTTAGCATAATACGTACAGTTTTTGTTAAGATCCGGCGTGTAAGTGATTATCCGCCGGATTTGTTATCTTTGCGAAAAACATAACATCGTGCAGAACAATTCTAACATAGCGGTTCCCGACTCCGGGATGAACAGGGATAAGCATCCACAGGATCTATCCCCGTCTGAATATAGTTTCGCCTTGAACGCTACCATAGAGGGTGACGATGGAAGCCAGCTAAAGATCCAGAACGAGCCTAGTACCCTTTTATGTAAGCGATTCGATGGCTATAAGGTTATTGGGTATAAGAATGATATAGCTGGTGATAACACTTATTTCTTTCTATCTAATCCGGATGATAATACGTCTAAGATCACGTTCATGCGGTCATTGGATTATATCAAGACCGTTGAGGATCAATTGGCTGGATCGGGAAAGGACATCCATCGTATCCTTGGCGAGAGGCTTGAGGAGTCGGATGGTCGTTTTGATGAGATATGTGATTTGATGGAGGTCCTGATAGAGGACTGGGTTGATGACCCTTGTCTTAATTTCTCCATTCATCATCCGATCTTCGATATAGAGATCAAGGACGAGAAATGCGGGAAGGTGATATACTGGACCGATGGATATAATCCCCAGCGATATGTTATGGTCGATAAGGCTCTTAATCCGGATGATGATGGTGACTTTTGGTATCATTATCATGGGTATAAGACATGTGGGGATGACAAACCAATAGAGAGGTGTAGGCTGGCCTGCGAGAAGCTACTGGTGTTCCCGTTGCTGACGGCCCCGTGCGTGGAGCCTGAGGTCGTGGAGTTCGGGGGGAGCCTGCGTGCCGGGACCTACCAGTTCTGCGTGGCGTTGTGCGATGAGTTCGGGATTGAGAAGACCGGATATTGCTCATTGACCAACCCAATCATGTTATTCGATCGTCAAGATATGGTTATCCGCGATGGTTTATGGGGTAAGTCAACCAACATGGGTATCCGCCTTACCGTGTCTAATATAGATAAGCAGGTATCTCATTATAAGATAGGTGTTATACAGAACACGGTTGGGTTTAATGGTGAGCAAAGCCCGGTTCTTGAGTATTTCATAGAAGGTATACATCCGATAACGGAAAGGACTATCTATTATCTTACGGATCAATATAGCGAGCGTACGACCATGGAGAAGTTATCCAAGGAAATACCGGTATATAAGACAGCCAGAGGCATGACGTCTGTCGGGAATCGTCTTCTTCAATACGGATTGACCGTGGAGAATGAATGGAATCTTCAACCGGTCGTTAACTTCTTGGGTCATTTCGTTAAATGGCAGACATCTATAGCCACGGAGAATTTGTATAAAGACGGTGTGGCTTGCTCTAAATACGCCTCTTTCATGCGTGACGAGGTATATCCGTTGGGTATAAGATTCTTTACCAATACAGGATACAGGACGGCTAGATTCCCGCTTATCCCTCGTCCGGCCACAAGGGAGGAGATGGAGGTTATCGTTGATGAGGACGGTAACTCTGACGACCTGTCGGCTGCGTCGGTGCTGGAGAACAACCCGCAGTGTGCGGGGAACAGCCGCCGTCATCTTTGGCAGTTTAAGAATACGGCAAAGATCATAAACGACCCGTCTTGGGGATTTGATGATTTTGGAGGAGAATGCAAGAATCAGCTAGATGTCAAGCAGCTCAGATATGTAGAGCAGGAATATGCCACGGTAGGAGAGACCCAATTCGTTATCAACACGATGGGGGAAGATGTTACGGTAGATGATGCTATTGATTATATCGCTGATAATATAGAGAACCTGTGTGATATCATAGAATCTAATGTAGGTATTACTGACGAGTTATGCGCTGCTATATCATTGCCAGAGGATCAAGACGGTATAAAGGCTCCCGATTTCCCTAGTGGATGTGATGATATCGAGAGGATAGAGACCAGGACTATATTGGATAAAAACTCTTTGGTGGATTCTAGGATTGATTTTACGTATAAGCTGGCTAGTGATTATACGGAGACCGAGCCTACCACCTTAATACAAAGTAACGCCGAGTCACAAAGGAAATTCTCTGTATTGTGTGATTTCGATAATTATTCCAGTGGAGGTAAGAATATCATAGATCTGGTTCAGGAATGGCTGGATGGTCAGGATGAGGATAAATTCCCGTCTGATATAGACTCCTCCGCTTTGGTCTTGTGTCAGGATATGTCTAATGTCCGGCAGTTATATGATGAGGGTATATGTACTAATGGGTGTTCGGTAGGTGATCCTCACGTGAATCCTACTATTAACGATGTTCAACTTCCTACATTCCAAGGGGGTAGGTCATTGGGTAAGTGCACATATTTGTATCAATATCCCGGATGGGAAGGAAAGAAGCATACGGAGACGATGCTTGATCAGTTAATGGATACGATGGAGGCTTATTTCCCCCAATATGAGAGTCAGTTTGGTATCGAGAACGCCATGTGTCTTTTTGGCGATGGTGATAATTCTAAGTTTAATACCGGTATAACTACTGACTGGGAAGGTCGTGTGTCTGTGCAGAATGATATTGACGCCAAGACCAATTGGTTTGGTAGAAGTAACTTGACTTATTTCAAGTTCTATCCACATGTATCCTCATACGCCAGATGGGTGGAGTTGGATTACGAGAAATACATAAGTGGTTTATCCGATCCTGATAACGGTATTATGTATATAGAGATGATGGGTAACTATAATTATCCGATCGGCGACTCATCATCATACAATAAGGTTCGTATAACGTTTTTCTCGGACAAGGAAGGTACCGTGGCTCCTAATCCTTTGGCTAATGATGCCAAGAAAGGTGTTATAGTGAATTACGTGGATCATAAGATATTTATGATGCCAAAGTACTTGTTCTGGAATGATGACAAGACTACTTTCCATAAGATATATGTTTGCATCGAGCCTGCGGTATGCGTGTTCTTCACCGGTTTCGCCATGAGGAAGGACATGAAGGAACTTGCCGGATTCTATACGGCCGGCACCGCCATCTTCCCCGCCCCGTTCTGTTTTGGTATTCGGCCACTGGAGGTGAAATACGTGTTCTTCTTCACGAAAGAATTGAAATTAAGGAGATTTGTTACCTATGAGGCGAAGTGTGTCTCATGTGGGGATAAACCCGCTGACTGCGCTCCCAGACCATATCAGTATGGTGATTTCGGATATTGGGAGTCTACCAATAAGTACCCGGCTAATTTTGAATTGTATGATTCAAGTAAGATCGGGATATCATCGGGAGGATCAAAGAGGAAGGACATAATAGATTCTTTGACGAAATACTATGGGTCTCCTAAATCAGTTGGGGGTAAGTCTTATTTCACCGGTAATGGGGGTAACGCTGAGTACCCCAATACGTCAACCACGTTTTGTCAGAAACCTATACGTCATTACAAGTTCCCGGATAACTCTGTCGCTCCTTTTATGGGTAATCCGTCTCAACTGACCGGTCAATATGGAGTTGACTCCTATATTTATCCTATGGGGGTGATGCTTGATGACGATATCGTTAATGAGTTTTTGGATATAGCGGTAGAGAACGGTCTTATAGATAAGGCCAGAAGAGATTCTATAATAGGATATGAGTTGTATAGGGGCGATAGGACGTTGGATAAGAGCGTTATCGGAACCGGTCTGGCTTATGATATGTTTAAGTACGATGATCCCGACGGATCGGCTAACCTTTATCCTAATTATCCTTACAACGATTTGTCTGATGATATGTATATCTATAAGGATATTAATCGTGAGAATTTTATAACGCATCCGTTTAATAGGAAGGGTAATATCTGGTATTCATTCTTAAGCCCTGATATTGCCTTCAACAAGCCTGACGCTCCCACTGAGTGCCTTGTTGATGGTTATCAATTAGGTAAATCCTCTGGTATATTCAGGGAGGTGGAGGATCACCCTAAATGGACGATATTAGGAAGTAAGGCTTATAGTATGGCAACGTCATTGGCTACGGTGGAGGCTATGGCTAATTTAATATCCGCTATAGCTGAGTATACATATCAGTCGGCTTCACAGCAATATGTCGGTGGAGGCGTGTTCTTTTTAGCCAACCCTGTCGGCATAGCGCTGACGGCTATCCGTCTGGCTACGGGTATCGCCAAGGCCACAGCCCAGTCCGTGGTGGATATAGGCAAGTACAGGTATCAGTGGTTAACGGCATTGATAGATAGGGGACCTAGACGGAACTATGCTTATTATTATACTTCTGTCGCTCATTATAATTTATTTTACCAAAAAATAGGGGAGTCAGAGTTACGTGGATTGTCAACGGCTAAATATATCAAGAGCGGGTTATATCCGGTAACAGATATCTCTTCGCAAGGGGAGACCGTAGGCGGTAAGCCTATTATCATAAACAACCTCGATCGTGAGCATTCATTGTTCATGTCATTTGGTATGGATAAATATATGCTTGAATATCCGGAATTGGTATCAAGTTACGATACCAGCCGTATTCAGGATGAATGTAATATTCGTAATGATGAGGTAGCTGGTATGACGCCTCATTTTATGACACGTGAATCTTTCGTATCCTGTCCTTATATGAGGATAAAGAAATATTCTCCGGCTCAATACGGGCAGATAGAGGATATCAGGTGGGTATCGTTAGGCGGTTGCGGGTTGATGGATAAGAATAAGCGTAAACCTGTTTTTGGAGGTGATGTATTTATATCAAGATTCTCACTTAAGAGGAAGATGCCTATGTTTTACTTGACTCAGTTCGGTCAGGGGGACATGATACCATTCCCTTATTATGATTATCGGAACATCGGGTATCCCCGTTATTTCGTTAATTACGACACCGGGGAGGATTATCTTAATAAGACCGATACGGATACCGGATCGCTATACTC
>ENA-OPCW01001424-OPCW01001424.1-human-gut-metagenome-genome-assembly--contig:-NODE-1424-length-12067-cov-12.622128_pt1 | contig 12067 bp, 11 predicted proteins | sample MGYA00241258_ERZ501496 | MGnify/ENA primary metagenome ERZ501496 (study PRJEB25962, sample SAMEA2042660) | human gut metagenome | biome: human gut; feature: human-associated habitat; material: faeces...
GTTGACCTTGCCTTCGCGCGGGGCGGCTTCCACTTCCACGCCGTCGCCGGGCATGAGCCGGGCAAAGCTCTCGCACCTTATGGACGCAGAGACCTGGATGGATGCAAACAGTGCCGTGGAGATGGGATTTGCAGATGAAATCATGCAGAGAAATACAGCTGACGCTGTGGAAACCCCGCAGGTCAGCAATGTGTATTCCCGCACTGCCGTCACCAATCATCTCATGGATAAGATTGCTGCCAAGTGCAGGATCGAGCAGAAATCCGAAACCAAGACCAATGCCGATTCCCTCATGGAACGGCTCGATTTAATTAAAAACTGGAGGTAATTTATTATGACGATCAATGAACTTCGTGAAGCACGCAACAAGGCATGGCAGGGCGCAAAAGCATTTGTGGAGAGCAAGCGCGACAAGGACGGTCTGCTTTCTGCGGAAGATGCCGCTGCCTATGCTGACATGGAAAAGAAAATCAAGGACTACAGTGCCGAGATTGAGCGTATGGAACAGATGGAAGCAATGGAAAACTATATCATCACTCAGTTCGGTAAGGCACTCGCCAATGCCGAGCTCTTCCGAGGAGAAAAACCCAACATTTGCCTGCTGTTTGCAAGGGGAACCATCACAGACCAGGACTTCAAGAAGGGACTGGAAGCGGCCAGGTCCCACATAGACTTCGTAGAGGAGAATGAGACATTCGCGCAGATTTCGCAGCTCAGGGCAAAACTGGGGCAGCTTGACCGGATGGGATATGACGTGATAGCCATCGTCAGGGGAGGCGGCAGCGGTATCAAGGAAGTGTTCGACATGCCAGACCTTATCGAGAGTGTTGTGAATCTCTCCACGCCGTTTGTGACGGGAGTGGGGCATCCGGGAGAGAAACCTTTCATAGCAAAGGTGGCCGACAAGGATCTGGGTACGCCTTCGCTGCTCGGAGTGTACTTTAAGGATATGGTGAACCGTGTGATAGACCAGAGGGAGAAGAGCAAGGCCGTGCTGGTGGAACAGGTGAAGAAGCAATTTGAGGAACGAATCACGGCTTCGGAGAAGCAGAACAAGGAGCTGAACGAGAAGATAGCGACACTCACCAAGGACAGTGAGGCGAACCGCAAACTTCATGCGGAACAGATGGTTGTGGCGCAGAAGCAGAACAAGGAACTGCAAGAGAAAATCGTAGAAATGAACAGGAATGCGGCCAACGCACAGAAGCTGCACGCCGACCAGATGGTACTTTCGGAAAAACAGAACAAGGAGCTGCAGAACAAGATAACTGAGCTGAACAAGAGTGCCGAGAACGCCCAGAAGCTCTACAAGGAGCAGATTGAGGCGATGAAGAAACAGCATGAGACCACAGAGAAACAGGTCAAGATGTATGAGGAACAGGCAAAGAGTTTCAATGAGAACATTTCGAAGATGCAGCAGACGAATGTAGCCCTGCAGAAGTCACTGACAGAGATAACTACACAGAATGCGAAGTCTTCAAAGGAACTTGCGGATGCCAAGGCTTTGGCGACAAGGCTGGAGGAGCAGTTGAAGCAGGCCGAGAGACAGTCGAAGCCGGTGGGGCTTTATGTGGTGTTGGTGGTGCTGGTGGCTATTATTCTGTTTTTGATAAGTAACTGATTATGGAAAATATAAAGAATATCAAGTATTTATTAAGGGACATAAATATTGTCCGAAAGAAATTTGAGGAAAGGGAAAAGAATGAAGATAACTTCAATATGTTTACTATCCTTAGAAAGGAATCTGACGAGGTGTATTTGCACTCCAGGTTTCTTTCCGCTTTGTTGGATCCAAACGGGCCACATAGATTAGGAACAATATTCTTGAACTCATTTTTGGATAGAATAGAAAGTGATTTTGAATACGATGAAAAGTCACTTGAAGTTTACCCCAACAATCTGAATAGAAGTGAATATAAGGAGATAGATATTTGCTTTATAGACAGAATAGGCAAGAGAGCTGTAATGGTAGAGAATAAAATATACCATAAAGACAGTAATCATGAAGATAAGGGACAGCTCGAAAACTATTATGGTAAATTGATTGAGGAGGATAAGATACCTGAAGATGGGATAGAGGTATATTATCTTACTTTAGATGGACATGAGCCAAGTGAGGATAGTGTAAAATTGAGTGGTAAATATCCAACATTACAGGATAAAGTTAAGTGTATATCATATTCAGTAGAAATTCTTGATTGGTTAAGAGATTTAGTAAAGGAATGTTATAATAAACCCTCATTGAGAGAATCTGTTATCCAGTACATAAAATTAATTGAGTCTATGACAAATAATGATTTAAGTCTTGAAGAGATTAAGGAACTAAGCAATCTTATTGGACAAAATGAAGACAATATTCAAAGTACTAAAGTTCTGTTAGATAATTTTATTCATATAAAATGGCATACAATACATGATTTTTGGCAAGAATTAATATTAGAGTTTATTAATAGAGACTTTAAGATTCAATATCAAGTAGAAAATGAAGAAATAGACAACCTTGTAGTAAGCATTCGGCCTCGTGCGTGTTTTTTTCCCCTCTTTTCCTTCCTACCTTTGTGGCTTCATTATAATCTTAATCCATTATGTGTTCAGTATTAGAATTTTCTAGCGAAAGTGATAAACTACGTACTCTCTTTTCCGAGTCTAACCATTTTGATTCTGTTCTTTTCATATTTGATGGCGGCCGTCGTTATAAAGTTTCGTCTTCCAGCCTTGGTATCCATTCCCCTCAGGACCTACTTCTCCCTTTAGGTCTTGGCCTTTTCCGCAGCAGTCCTTTTTGGTCTTATTACCTTTATCCCCAAGGTTGTAATTTCCATAAAGGTATTGACGGTCTTTGTGGCGAGGTCATCCGACACACAGGTTCCTGCGTGTCAGAGCAGAGCTGTCATATTTTTCCCGACCGCTCCCGTAGCAGGTTGCATATCCTTTATCGGTGCGACGACGAATACCGTCTGGAATGCCGTCGTCTGAATCGCGGTTCTTTCCTCTTGAAAAAGGAGGAACGGAAGAAGGATTTTCTTCAAATTTCCTGGAATCGCCTGAATGAGCTGCTTACTGTTAAAAAGTATCGGAAAACAGTTGAAAAGTAATTCCCCATTCTATAAGCCGTGCAGTTTTATTTTGATAACTTTGCCACATAATAAAAAGTGGATGTACAGTGAAAGAACCGGTTATTACCCTTACTTTGGAAGAGTACGAAGAGTTGCGCAAGGAACATGAATGCCTTGAAAAGGAGCATGCGGAACTTCAGAGAAAATACGAAGCCTCTTTGCAGGAGTATTCCCGCCAGGTCGAAGAAATCTCGGCCTGTACAGCCGTCATTGCCGATCTGAGATGGAAATTGGCTGACTTGACACGCCGTTTATGGGGTAAATCCAGTGAAAAACGTCATCTTCCCGAAGATGCCGGCCAGCTGAGCATCTGTTTCGAGTCTCCGTCCGATGTCAATGACCCGGTAGCGGAAGAACAGAAAACCGCTGGGAAATCCGTCACATCGGAGAATGGCTACAATCGTTTCCGTAAAAGCTTCACGAAAAAGATCACTCCCCACGCCCGTAAGCCCATCGACCCGTCCCTTCCCCGTGAGGAGATTATCATTCCCATGCCGGAAGGCCTTTCGTTGGAGGGAGCGACGAAGCTGGGAGAGGAAGTGAGCGAACAGTATGCTGTCAGTCCCGCCCGATTCTATGTGAAACGCATCATCCGTCCTAAATACCGGCTCGCCGACGGTCGTATCATAACCGCTCCCATGCCCGTAATGGCACATCCCCACAGCAATGCCTCGGAAAGTGTACTGGCCCACATTGCTACCGCCAAATATTACGACCACCTGCCTCTGCACAGACAGCTGGATATCTTTGAGCGTGAAGGAATCCATCTGAGTCCTTCCACCGTAAGTAACTGGATGATGGCTGCCGCACAGCGTCTGGAACCAATCTATAATGAACTTCGTGAACTGGTCAAGGACAGCTATTACGTCATGGCCGATGAGACACCCCATCCCGTACTTGAAAGCGACCGGCCCGGTGCTCTTCACCGCGGGTATATGTGGAACTTCTATCTGCCCCGGTTCCATACCCCCTTCTTTGAATATCACAAGGGCCGTGGCAGCAGCGGAATAGACACACTGCTGGCAGGACAGGTCCGGGTGGTACAGAGTGACGGCTTTGCAGTATATGACAAGTTCGACACGCTACCCGGAAAGTTGCATCTGTGCTGCTGGGCACACGTCAGGCGCAACTTTGTGGAAGCGGAAGGAAATGACCCTCCCAGAGCAAGGCATGCACTTGGAAAAATAGGCGGACTGTATGCCGTGGAGGAGAAAATCAGAATGGAACATCTGGAAGGGGAGGCGGTGGTAAAGCTTCGCCGGGAAAAATCGTACCCTATTATCAAAGAACTGGAAAAATGGTGCAAGGAGGAATATGGACATACGGTCGATAAATCGCCTATTGCCAAGGCCATGTTCTATATGTACACACGCTTTGAACAACTGTCCGGATATGTCAATGACGCACAGTTCTGCATTGACAATAATCCGGTGGAGCGTTCTATAAGGCCGTTGACTTTAAACAGAAAAAATACGCTCTTCTCCGGATCACATGAGGCAGCACATGCAGCGGCAATTTTCTTTTCACTGATGGGATGCTGTAGGGAAAATAAGGTGAACCCAAAACTATGGATGCAGGACGTGCTGATTAGGGTACAGGAGAAAGAAAGAGAAGAGAAAAACGATTACACCGATTTACTGCCATTTAATTGGAAAGGATAAACAGGAAAGCTATAATAAAGTCAAAAGCCAGACATGCTTCGTCTGGCTTTTGACTTTATTATAACTTGGAGAGAAACACGCACGAGGCCGAATGCTTACACCTTGTACATGGTAATCAAAAAACAAGGAGGATTGATTTAGAAGTTCAAATCAAGTTCAAGAATGTCCCTGTATGGATAAGAAATGAATATGATGAATGGTTATTTTGGGGAGTATATACGGACGAAGAAAATAAATTATCAAAAAACCTTATATCGAAATTAAATAAATTAAAATCTGGATATAGTGTATACGAAAGTGATGAAAATTGGTTGTGTTACAAGTTTTTTGGAGATTGTGAACAAGAAAAGATTTGTTTTTCCGATTTCTCTTGTGAAGGAACTTTCAATCTTATATCAGGTAAATATAGAAAAGAAATTATTATAAAACTGTCAAATCAGATTGAGGAATTTATCAATAAATTGCATGAATTATAATGAGAAATAATGATATATACGGAAACCAGTGTGAAAGCGACAATGCTTTCACCAGAAAAGCAAGGCTGCTCCAGTCCATGTATAGGGTGGAGATAGGCGAAGAGGAAGGAGTGGGGCCTACAAGAGCCTCCAAGCGAAGATACGGGAACATGATCAGTGGTGGTGATGTGTCCGGAAAGAACTTCCTGATGAAGGAGACTTTCGAGTATGCCATGGAAAGAGTTGAAAAGCAAAAAAAGGGAAAGACACTTGAGACGATTGACGGGTTCAGACTGTTCAACAACCTGCTTTCGAGTCAGCCGATGGCATTCAATCTGTTCCATCCCCTGATGTTGCTGTTGAAGCAGGATCCGGCAATGGTAACGCTTGCCGTGAGGTCGGTCTTCAGGAACTTCCCGGTATTTGAGGTTACGGAAATCGGTCTGGAGTTTATACCGACACCCATAGAGAAGTACACGAATGACAAATCTGCCATGGATGCGTATATCCGGTTCGTGGACAACAAGGGTGGCAAGCATATCATCGCCATCGAGACGAAATATACGGATGTGCTCGGAGTGAACGAGGCCAGCCGTTGTGAGGAGCAGAAACAGATGCTCGTTGATACCGGTCTGTTCAGCGTGGACTTTGAGGAGCTGCTGATGGGAGGTAAAGTAAAACTTACGCAGATTTACAGAAACCTTTTGCTTACAGAGCGGTACAGAATAAAAGAGAGACTGAAGGATTCGTATTCAGTGGTACTTTCACCAAAAGAGCATCCGTCAACCGAAGAAGAAATCAAGTATGTCACGGATTACCTGAAACCGGAGTATGTCTATAAGCTAAGTGCTGTATCTTTAGAGGACTTTGTGGATGCGATGATACAGTATCTGCCTGAGTTTTATGCTCAGATTTATGAGAGGTTCAGAGGGAGATATTTGGAGTTTGGAAAGGTAGATTTGATTATGTCACAGAATCAAAATAAGAAAATATAAATATGGAAGCAAGAAATAAAAAAATCGGAGAATTAAAGTATGCTATAAATTTTGACTTTACAAAGTTGAAGAAGTTTGAACTGTACAGACGAAAGGATAACCGATACTTTCGTTTTATAGTCTATGATGGAAAAAATTATGATGAGCTATACAGTTATCTTCAAAATGGCGACGATGAAATAAAAATACCACAAGAAAATAAGCTTAAAGTGGGATTTGTATATAACATCAATGGTAAAGGATGTTTCACCAAGATAGACATGCATAGTATAGATACGATTATATCAGGAAATCCTTATGTAGTTGTCAATGGGGAAAAGCTGTTTCAGGCATTTAACTTTGAAGTTGCAAAATGGCTTATTTCAAACTATCCAGGAATATGGGTAAAGAATCTACCGGAAATGAACAATAATAAGGTAAATGCACAAAACTATGATACTGTAGAAATGCTAGAAGAGTTACCTGCTGATTCATGTTATAGAACGCATAACATATGGGTTTTACCAAACAGATTCAGAAATAGTGAAATACGTATAGACAAGATACCTGATGAAGTAATTGAGAGTTGTATTACTGCGGAAGACTGCTATCAGGAGTTTGAGATATTTACTGAGAATGATCTTAAAGGAGTCAGAATATATGGCTTTAAGGAAGAGCCTATTGTAGAAGCAATCTATAAGGATATTATAATAGAAAATTACAGGGCATATCTAAAGAATGAGGATGGTTTATGGGCAGAATATAGTCTATCTAACAATAAGTTCTATACAGATTTCATCTATACAAATATAGAAGCCTTTCCCTCTGAAGGCAAAACAGTTGCTTACCTTAATGATAAAAAGATAGTATTACATGACAAAAGAGAAATCAAAGGTTATACTATAGTTCTGAAAGATGATTTTTTCGGCTTGGAGAACGGGAAAGGAGAACTAGTATTAGAGAATGTATATGAATGGATTTCAGCATCAGAAAAGGGCTATGAAGTATTCAAGGATGGGAAGTATGGTCTGCTAAATAAGGAAGGAAAATTTATTCTAAGCTGTGTATATGACCAGATTATAGTTAAGAACCCTTTGTCTCCAATCTATTATGCCTGTAAGGACAATCTTTGGGGCATTGTAGGAGATTACGATTTTATATACTTTGATTTCTCTGATAAATTACCTAACGATGATAATTTTGAAAAGGCAGTCAATCAGTATATAAACCAGAAGTACAAGCAACACAGACTCATAGATACAGTTGTCAATTTTATAGATAAGGAGAAAGGTATCATTTATATGAAGTTGAAGAACTTCGATAAGGAATTCAAGGTAAAAAGATATGAATTACCTGACGACGTATATAATGATGTGACATCAAGCTATGTAAGAGGTGCGTTATATCATTTGTCAAAATCAGCAATTAAAGTAGATGATGACGGCAGGCTAAAATTCAGTTATAGTGACAGAGTTAAGTGGTTAGACTATCAGAAAAAGTTGAGAAGTATTAACGAGGGCGATACATTTAGTGGCACTGTTTATAAACTAACACTAAAAGATGCTCTAGTGAAACTTGAAAACGGGCTGATAGGGTCAGTAGAAATTAATGGAAGATTGCTTAATATAAATGATAATGTTCAGTGTAAGGTAATAAGCAACAAGAATAAACTTGTACTAGAACTATTAAATGAAAAGTAATTTTAAATTGAATAAGTCAAAATAAAATATTAAATTTGCGTTCAACACAAATAGTTTTGAGTTGATGGAAAATCTTAATAGGATAAAAGTTGTACTGGTAGAGAAACAGAAGACTGGGAAATGGTTGGCTGAAGCCTTGGGTAAGGATCAGTCAACTGTTTCAAAGTGGTGTACTAATACATCACAGCCGGATTTATATACTTTGGCTAAAATAGCCGAGCTTTTGGAAGTGAATATTAAGGACTTACTTAACAACAGATGATATGAAGAGCCAGGAATCAGGGTATGTATATATATTAACCAATCCAAGTTTTAAAGAAGACTGGATAAAGATTGGGAAAAGTTCGAGACCGGTTGATGTAAGGTCTAAGGAACTTGATAATACAGCAGTACCATTGCCTTTTGAGATATTTGCTACTATCAAGACAACAAAGTATAATGAAGTAGAGAAAATTGTTCATAAGACAATAGACAGACTTACCAATCTTCGTATCAGGCAGAACAGGGAGTTCTTCAATGTTGCTCCGCAAGTAGCCCTTGATATATTCAGGGATATAGCTACAGCTATAGATGATGCAGAGATAATCGAATACGAAAACAATCAGCCTATAGACAATGAAACCGGAATTGCATCAGCAAATAGGACAGTAAACCGTTCATCTGATACAGCAATGTCCGATACGGCTTCTATCCAACTTGAATTTTGGAAAAGATTCAATGAGAATGCTTATACAGATACAGCATTCTCATCTAAATTCAAGCTTCGCAAACCATACGCACAACATTGGTATGATTTAAGTGTTGGCTCCTCAAATTTTCATATCTGCATGACAGCCAGCAGACAAAAAAGAGAGCTGTCAGTCGGTCTGTATATTGACAGCGATAAAAGTATTTTCTACAATTTTCAGTCAATGTCACAGCAGATAGAAGAAGAATTGGGAATGAAAGTTCAATGGAGAGAAGCAAACAAAGCATCAAGATTCTTAATTGAAAGAACTTTTGATATAGATGATAAGCAGACATGGGATGACGGCATAAATTGGCTCTATAAGATGTGCTGTAAGTTTAAAGAGCTGGTGGAGAAATACAAGTAACAACCATATAAACGATGAATTATAATATAACAGAATATCAGGCAAAATATATAGCAAACTTCCTGACAAGAAGACTTCCGGCCAATGACCTTAATAAGTTAACGGCCTCATTGCAGGATGCGCAGGTAGATCTTACACCACATCAGGTGGAAGCCGCTCTCTTTGCGTTTAAATCTCCTCTTTCTAAAGGCGCAATACTTGCCGACGAGGTAGGATTAGGGAAAACCATAGAAGCAGGAATAATTCTGTCACAGCACTGGTCTGAACATAAAAGGAGATTGTTGGTGATATGTCCCGCCAATTTGCGCAAGCAATGGTCAAGTGAGCTGTTGGAGAAATTTTATTTGCCATCTGTTATAATGGAATCTAAGTCATTCAATTCATCGATAGAGAATGGTACTTTCAATCCATTTGATAGGGAAAGTATTGTTATATGTTCCCTTCAATTTGCAAAAACCAAGGCAGCTTACATAAGACGAACCGACTGGGATTTGGTTATCATTGATGAAGCACACAGACTACGTAATGTGTATAAGCCACAGAATAAAACAGCCAATGCGATTAAAACAGCCATAGAATCAAAGAAAAAGATTCTGATGACTGCCACACCATTGCAAAATTCCATTCTGGAACTATATGGTCTGGTTTCTATTATCGATGATTATGTGTTTGGTGACTTGAAAAGCTTTAAAAGTCAGTTTGGGCACAACATCACACAGGCAGAGTTTCAGGAGTTAAGAAGAAGACTGCAACCTGTTTGCAAAAGAACATTGAGAAGACAAGTTCTTGAATATATCAAATATACAAAGCGTATAGCAATTGTTGAAGAATTTTACCCTACAGAAAATGAGCAGCGATTGTATGATATGGTAACAGAATACCTAAGCAAACCAAGGCTTTACGCTTTGCCTAATAGTCAGAGACAGCTGATGACTCTGATTCTGCGTAAGTTGCTTGCTTCGTCAACATACGCCATATACGGTACTTTCTGCTCACTTATCAATCGTCTGCAAGACAAATTGAACAGAGTGGATGATTTATTTATAGGGGAGAATGAAGTAATCGCCGACTATGAGGATGATAATGACCAATGGGTCGATAATGAAGAAGCTGAATTTGAAGAGGCAGAAGAACTTCACCCGGATGACATCGAAGGAATTAAAAAAGAGATAGAGGAGCTTAAACAATTTAGAGACCTGGCTGAGAAAATAAAAAAGAACAGTAAGGCAGAACATCTGTTTGTTGCATTGGAGAAAGGATTTGAACAATTAAAGAACTTGGGTGCAGCACAGAAAGCCTTAATCTTTACAGAATCAAAGCGCACACAGGAATTCCTCTATGAACTGTTGGAGAAGAGGGGCTTTAAGGGAAAGGTTGTCCGTTTTAACGGAACCAACACAGATAAAGAATCTACCGTAATCTATAATGAATGGTTGGCAGAACATAAAGGAACGCCAAAGGTGACTGGTTCACCTACGGCAGACAGAAGAGCTGCAATCGTGGATTACTTTAAGAATGAAGCAACAATCATGATTGCTACCGAAGCCGCAGCAGAAGGTATAAACCTTCAATTCTGTTCCTTGATAGTAAACTACGATATGCCCTGGAACCCACAGCGTATAGAGCAGCGAATTGGAAGATGCCACAGATACGGACAAAAGTTTGATGTGGTAGTAATAAACTTCCTGAATAAGAGCAATGCTGCGGATATACGAGTATATGAACTGTTGGATCAGAAATTCCAGTTGTTCAATGGAGTATTTGGGGCAAGTGATGAAGTATTAGGAAGTATAGGAAATGGTGTTGATTTTGAGAAACGAATCGCCCAGATATACAATGATTGCAGAACACCTGATGAAATAGCCTATGCCTTTGACTGCCTTCAAGCAGAACTGCAAGAACAAATATCTGAAAAGATGATAAAGGCTCGTTCCGCACTGTTGGAGAACTTTGATGATTCTGTAAAAGAGAAACTAAGAGATAATCTTGCAGAGAGCAGAAAGAATCTGAATCTGTTTGAGAAAAACCTCTGGTTACTTATCCATTATGCTTTAAGCGGTAAGGCAGAATTTAATAGAAAAGAATACTCGTTTAAGTTGATAAGCGGAGAGTATGCCGGTGAGAAGTTCACCCTTGCAAAAGGTACTGTAAAAGCAGACGATGTACAGCCGTTTCGTATGGGGCACCCATTAGCAAAGGAAATCATTTCATCCTGTAAAGAAAAGGAATTGAAGTCAGGTTTTGTAGAGTTCCACTATTCTGAAACAGAAGGGAAGATGAAACTGTTAGATGAGCTTGTTGGTAATGAGGGATATATGCTGGTGGAAAAAATCTCAATAGATTCGTTTGAGCAGGAAGACCATCTTGTTATAGCCTGTCTAAAGCAAGACGGAAGTTATGTATATTCAGACATAGCAGAGCGAATGCTAAATCTTCCGGCAGAACTAATCGGAAATGAAGCTATTGACAACGGTATTCAGGAAAAGCTGCAAGAAAAAATTTCAGAAATGCAAAATGAAATAGTAGCTGATTCTGCTGAAAGGAACAGTAAATTCTTCGATGAAGAAATGGACAAGCTGGATAACTGGGCTGATGACATGAAACTCGGCCTTGAAAAGGAAATTTCAGATCTTGACCAGGAAATACGTCTGAGAAAGTCAGAAGCGAAAAAGATAACCCGGCTTGATGAAAAGGTTTCTGCCCAACGAGCAATCAAGGAACTGGAGAAAAAGCGCACAGAGAAAAGACAGAATCTCTATGAAGCACAAGATGAAATTGACGAGAAGAAAGATATGTTACTTGATAAGATTGAGAAGATGTTAAAGCAGAAAATAATAAAGGAAAATATATTTACAATAAAATGGAGGGTTATATGAGTGGCGATATAGAAAAACTGGATATAAAATGGCTTGACATCATTAAAAAATATAATATTTTCAATGAAGTAGCTTACGTATCTACTGGAGATATAGGTTTGGTAATTGCAGCGCGTAAGTTCTATGAATTATCAAACTTGAGTTCAACTTATAAATGCAACTTTTTGGGTGCGGATAATAAGCAATAAAAA
>ENA-OPCW01001425-OPCW01001425.1-human-gut-metagenome-genome-assembly--contig:-NODE-1425-length-12067-cov-3.900766_pt1 | contig 12067 bp, 8 predicted proteins | sample MGYA00241258_ERZ501496 | MGnify/ENA primary metagenome ERZ501496 (study PRJEB25962, sample SAMEA2042660) | human gut metagenome | biome: human gut; feature: human-associated habitat; material: faeces...
AAGGGCGTTGCTCTATCCAGCTGAGCTACGGAACCATCCTTAATTGCGGTGCAAAGGTACGTTTTTTTATGAAAACTACAAATTTTACATCCAAAATATTTATTGTTTATACTAAAATGATAATCTCAAATCGAAAATATAAGGAGTTGTTCTCCTGAGATACAATGCATTATGGCATATGAAGTTTTTCTTAAAAGGAGTGATAAATACAGCTATTAATATGACACAAAAATTCCAGAAGAATCAGCATAATCAAAAGTTTGATCAGTTACTCCCCCACAAATTGGCAATTTCTACAGAAATAATTCTCGAAAGAATCAATTACAGTTTACTACAATTGATAATAAGCCTCGTTAGCCATGACGATTGCATCTTCCAAAGTACCACCACTTTGTTCTACAAATGCAATGACAGCCTCTATAAATTCGTTGAAAGAAGCAATATCTTCGCCAGCTGTTTTTTCATTATACTCTTCTTCTGTAAAATCCAAGCTTTCTATTAATTTTGTCTTCATCTTTATTTCAATAATTATTATAGTATTATTATATTCAATACCTTTTTTGCAAAAATAATATATCGCCATGACTTCTTAGCTATTATTTGCAAATAATATTTACCATTGTAATATATTATGGATGTTTATTACAAACATGCAATTTTCTTTGGTAGCTATAATATAATTGAGTTATGCAACCACATCATTCATTCACAATGCAGCCAACAAATGTATATGTTTTTCCAAATAGGATTTTTCTATTTATATTGATGATATTCAGCCCATTCAGGTTTCATAATGACAGGACAAACAGACAGAATGTTTCTATATAAAAACTAGGCTTCATGACGAAGATATATAGGAAATGATGAAATAAAGATTTATAAAAGGTTACGATATATTTCCAAGACATTACAACCCTAACGGTAGCTTGCAAACATACCAAAGCACAAATAAAGCAGTCCAGGCAACAAGGATAACCAATGAATACCTCCACGTGTATTTAAGTAACGAACCATATGTGGATTGCCTATCGTACTGCTGCATATAAGTCAGCACAAGCGGCATATAAAACATAAACGGAGTAATGGCGTTTGTTGCACTATCACCGATGCGATAAGCACATTGTGTCATATCCGGAGAAACTCCCATGCCGGTCAGAACAGGAATGAAAATGAAAGACATAAATGCCCATTTCGATGTGGAAGATACCATAATGAGGTTTATAAAAGCTGTGAATAGGATGAATAATATCAGTATCCACAAATTATCCAATCGGACTAAAGAAAGCATATTAGCTCCCATTATTGCTATACACTTGTCTAAATGAGAATACTCAAAACAGGCAAACATCTGAGAAGCGAAAAAAGCGATTACAAAATATACACCCAATAACTTCATCGGTTGCGTCAATCCCTCTATCACATCACTATCTGTACGATAATGCCCGGAAGCAAATCCATATATCATTCCCATTAGACCAATACCCAAAGATAGTAAAAACAGAATACCAATGATAAATGGCGAACGAATCAGTCCCCCATTAACTCCTCGCAAAATTCCCCATGATGAAAATGTAGCCCATAAGATAAGTACGGCATAAAGTACCCCCACAATTACAGCCCCTAATAAAGCTCTCTGTTCTTTACGGGATAATTGTTTGTAACCGCGAAAAACATCACTTTCATTATACTTTCCCAAACTTGGCAATAGTTTTTTACGGGTTATATAATAAATAATGAATATTAATAAGAAAGTAGATACACAAAAGAAATAATAGTTACATAGTGGCCCGATTCGTCCGCCTGATACATTTGTCATATCAGCAGCCTCTTGTGTTGTAGCAGCCAGCATGGGATCAAGTGTACTCAAAAGTATATTAGCGCTATAACCACACGATACCGATACATAGGCAACAATAATTCCGCCTATGGGATGCAACCCTACCGAATGAAATAGTGTTGCGGCGATAGGCAGTAATATAATGTATCCGGCATCTCCCACAACATTAGATAGCAATCCCAAGACAATAACACTGAGTACAATACGCCAGGGATTATGCCTTTGGTTACGAAGACCTTTACGAATACACGCGTCTATAAATCCTGAATGCTGGGCAACGCCTATTCCAAACATCGCCACAATAACCAACCCTAACGGGGCAAAACCGGTAAAGTTTGTGACCACATGGCGCAACAACCAACGAATACCTTCCGGGCTCAACAAACTTTGTACCCTTATCTCCTCTCCTGTCTGGGGCAATCGCACATTCAAGCCGTAGACATCGAATATCCACGACAGAAAAATGATTCCCAGGGTCAACAGGAAGAACATTGTTGCAGGATGGGGCATGCACCATTTATTTCTCATAGCTGTTTAGTTTCCAGAGCTGTTATTCATCGTCTGCTTCCAGATTGTCAATATCAAGAATACGCAGTTCAAGTGCACGCACGACAAGACGCGTGGCATTCACCCCTATGCGTTCGGAAGCAGAGAAAAGGCGTCCTACTAAATCATTCTGTCGTTTCTCCAATGACTTCACTCCAAAAGGCATTCCTTTCAGACTGGCAATCATCTCCTTTGTGTAGCCCAAAGCAAGATGACGGAGAAAACGTTCATCATATTCGTCGATATCGTAACAGATGATAGCCTCCTGCCGTTTTGCATCGTTTAGGACAGAAGTCTTAAAACGCTCCACAATTTTTTCCAATATGGGATAATTAAAGACAAGCTTCTTCCCATCCATAACGGCTTGTACATCCGTTTTTGTCAGCAACTCTCCTGTTTTCAGAATGATGCCGTCAGCTCCTGCATCAAGGACATCCACCCATAACTTTTCATTCAATATTTCTCCGGTGAAGATCAACACATACACTCCCGGATAACGTTTAAAAATATTACGGCAAATATCCACACCGATAGTAGTAGAACCACCCAATCCCAAATCCAACAAAACGAGATCAGGCACGCCTGCTTCCATTAAGCTCCAGAACTCCTGTTCTGTCATGGCAGTACCGATAATTTCCGCTTCCGGTATTTCGTGCCGGAATATCTCTTCCGTACCTTTTAGCTCCAATTTTACATCTTCTACAATGATGACTTTGAATTTCTTTGCTTCCATATTTTATTTCTTTTCATCCTTACTTATTCAAAACTTATTCAAATTTGCTCTGAAGAGAAACAGTTATTCTCTCTGCTAAACTTTCTTTATATAACGAGGCAGCGTAAAGTATACGACAAACCCTCCCTTCTCCAACGGTTCTGCATTGATACGACATCCTCTCCTTCCGACAAACTCGTCATGATCGCGAATTATTTGTTTGCATATCAGATATTCCGTACCACACAATTCACCTCTTTCGCCTGTCGTCATACGTGTCAGATTCGGATAAAACAGTTGATTCAGTTCCTCCCTCGTTTTCTCCCGTCGCATATCTGTAAAAAGGAAACGTACAAAATCTTCCTCTACTGCACAAGTCAGGGTGATTTTTCCTGAAACTGGTACTGACAGAGCTTCATCAATTAAGTTCTCCAACAGAAAACGTAATTGGATTACATCTCCGACAACAGACTCATTCACGATCTCCGTTTTGAAAATGACAGGCACAGTAATTCCCTTACGCACTTTACGGAAATACTTTTCCGCAGCTTCCGATAACTCGGATACAGGAATGACAGTACGTCTGAAAGTAACCTCCTCCAGTTGTCTGGACGCGCACTGACTCAAAATGGTGAATACTCCTTTGTAATACTCTATCAGTTCACTAATAGCCGTTACCGTCTCCTGTTCCTCCGCCTCCGATAGTTTACCGGAACGAAGCTTACCTATCAACTGCTTAATTCTATTAGGATAATAAATTGTTTCATGCTTGATAGTAGACAAGCAATTATCAAGCACCATGTTCTGAACATGCAGCAGGTTATCTTCCCACGATGCACGATGTGCTTCATCCTGAGCGGTTTCAATATTCCGGTATCTTGTGGCCAATTTTACAACCGCATTAAATATCACAATCGCAACGTAACGAGCTATCAACTCCAGCAGCAAATAATCGCTTTCTTGCTGTGCTTCGTTTCTCACCAAACACAACACTCCTATACACCGGCTGGAGCTCCCGGCTTTTACGACAAGAGGCAACGCCTGCATCCCATTTTCTGCCAGACAGGTTTGTTCTTCGAAACTGCTTTGCATCAGACTTTTCCATGTCGATTTGCTCTCCACCGTTTCTTTCAAAGGGTTGGATGCATACTCCAGTCTATGGGCAGCCTCGTTATAAACAGCGATACTCAACTGTTCTATACCCAATAATTCATTCACTGCATCGAATGCATTGTCCACAATTTGTTGGGGGATATTTTTCAATATATCCTCTTCCCGTTGCAGCATTTCTTCATTTTCAGACGTAGGCATTATGGATGCTGTGAAAATCTGTTTGTTAATTTCTAACACTTGTTCCAAATTCCAACGGTTCACCAATCGCCTGCGAAAATACAGAATATAATATCCCAAGCATAATGCAACCAGTAGGATAGCAACGAGTAAAATGCTCACCATTTTATTGTTGGTGGAGCGTTCCAGTTCGCGACAGAAATATTCCAAAGATTGATCTTCGCCCAGCAACTTGTACAAGGTTGTATATGCGCCATTGTTATAACTGTAATTATCCCATTGTTTCAAAGCAAGGAATGCAACAGCCGCTTCATTCCGAAGATCCAGTATCACATGAAAATCAGAATTAAACATTTTGTTCCACCAATCTAACTCTGCAGGCATGTCGTTACCGGTTAATGTCATATAGCAGTGCGGTTTTTCGGCATACTTCCCGTAGTGCTCATTCAGGCACATCATTGCAGAATCTATGTATTGCAAAGCCATTGCATATTCACCTTCTACATTACAATAATATGCATCATTGGCATAATCAGAAGCCTGATCCAGCAAAAACTCATATTCTTCCTGAAAAGCTGAGACTAAAGAGTCTGCAGGCACTTCTTGGGACATATCGTTATTGGCTGTCCTACTGCAAGATACCATGCTCAAAGAGAGCACAAGCAACACCGCTGTTATAATTTTGCGTACACCGACCGGTAACCTGAAATAGAAACGGCTTCCTTTTCCTAATGCACTCTCCACATTGAATAAGCATACATTGAAAATCGGATTTGTTTTCTTATATTTCTCGATGATGCCTTTACAATTCATTAATCCAAACCCACTGCCTTTCTTTTTCCGCAATTCTTCCCGGTTGGGTGCATCATTCATGCCGATGGCTTTGGAATCATATATTTTCTCTCCTATGATGTGGGCAACATCTTCCGGAGACAAACCGTGCCCATTATCCTCAACAGATATTTCCACATAATCATTCTCCTTACGGGCGTAAATCTTTATTGTCCCTCCCTTAGGAGTATATTTGCGTGCATTCTCCGCCAATGTATTAATCATAAAAAGAGTCAATGCCTTATCTGCTTTTACACAAACGTCAGTTGGACTCACTACCAAATCCAACTGCTTCATCTCAAAAGCCCGATTCCCTTTCTTCAACAGCTCAAAGAGTTCGTTCAACTCAAAAGTTTCGATATTTAAACTCAATGTACCCTGCTTCATCTTGATCCACAAAGCTAAAATATCGTTATACTCATTAATCGTAGTAACAAGCTCATCAATATACTGATATTTCACATTCTTGATAACTTCATCATGGATATATCCCAAATGCACCAGTTTATGTACCTCATTCAAGATGCGGTCAATATAAGGATGAATACCATTGACGATAGAAAGGCAAGCCTTTTTAATCAAATTCTGCCGCTTGTTCCCGGCGATATGCTGTTCGTGAATATACCGTTGTTTTTCCAGTCTGCGCTGTTCCTCGCCAAGAGAGATGGAAGTCATTCCGTTGTCCAGTGCCCACTGGACATATGGATTGATTACCTGTATCATAGCCTGCTCATCCTTCCCTATGCGCTGTGCGAAGGCCATCTTTCTATCCTTAATATATATATCTTCTGTTCCGAATAATTTTTTCAGACCGGGACGTATTGCTGTCAGAATAGCATCCGTTATATCTTCTTCGGTCTGTGCGTCAGCGGGGATGGATGCCGTTATTCCCTGGCAAATGTCCAACATGGATTGCAGGCGGTGCAGATGCAGTTTATTACGTGCTTTGGAACGTTTATTAAAGAACCAGAAGAATATCAATACCAGAATGAGTCCCATAATCACAAAGAAAAGCAGCAAGTTCAACTGAGCAGCCTCTTTTTCCAGTGCCTGATAACGGCTCTCCAGTTCTTTATCCTGACGGGTATCTTCCAAAATATCCAAATATATGTTTCTGTTGTAGTCTGAATATTCTTTCATCCCTAATCCGGCATAGGTTACGCTCAATTGTTCACGTATCCTTGAAATCCATTCGGGAACAGTTTTCAGTTTTTGTTGTAGCCACGCCTTCTCCACATATATTGTATCGCGGCGATCATAAGCTCTCAACCAATCCAAGCTGTCATGGCAATCATAAAAATGGCGATGATGATCGTTGACACACTCCAGAGCACACACCAAAGTATCAAGTGCTTGTTTATACTTTCCATGCGCATTCAAATACCTTCCAATGGAGACATACGCACCCGCAATCTGGTAAATGTCATTGTATTGCCGGAACTTCTCCAAAGCCAGTTGCCCTAACCGCATAGGCAGTAAAGAATCCACAGGCTCGCCAAATTGCTTCAAAGCATGCGAGCGCCGTCCCTGAAAGAATTCATAATTATCCGATGAAGCCATTAGATTTGCCAAACCTTGCACCCCATTGCCCTCAAAATACAAATACCCTCTTTGGGAAGCCAGTCTCCAGGTTGTATATAGTTCGTCAAACTCTTTCAGACGACGTTCGTCAAGAGTTTCTCCATCGCACAAAGAAGCCGATCCTTTTATATAATGATAATACAATAACTGGTTGGTGTCCTTTACCAGCTCTTCATTTTCTGTTACTTCATTAATGGATGCCAAAGCTTCCGGACGCTGTTGCAAATAATAATAATATATGGCAGATACAATATAGAACTCCGATCTTGCATAAGCCAAACGCATTCTCTCATGTCTGTCCGCAAACAGGTTATTATCCTCCGCAATACGTTTCATACGACGTAGAGCACTGTTCCGGTAATCATAAAACTCTTTGTTCAGTGCTGTCCGCTGATAAATCTTCATCAGCCCTATATCGGCGACAAGAAGTTCCAACTCATTCTTTGTCAGATTGTATACAGTCTGGTAATATTTCTCCGCCTCCTCAAAGTCCATGCGCATGAAGGCACAGAAACCCAAATTATTACAGGCTTCTGCTTTTCCCTGACTATAAAGTCCTATTTCTTGATAAGCTTTTGAGGCTGCATGATACGATGAATCCAGATTTTTGTAACGATAAGTATATGCCACCTGGTTTAAGGAGTCAACCAAATGCACTTCTTTTGTAGGAGCTGTACCCACACACGAAATAAATGCCGCACCTGCCAGGCATAACATTCCTACCGACAATAATATAGATGAAAAGCATTTCACAGAGCAAAGCTACAAATAAATCCGGGAAAGAAAAATATTTTTTCTACAATAAGTCTTGTATTATGTAGTGGGAAATTCATACCTTTGCATGCAAATTAACAAATAGGTAACATCTATTACAAAATGAGCGAAAAAGCACCCTTTATGGTATTCTCAGGAACAAACTCGAGATACCTTGCAGAAAAAATCTGCGCTAGCCTTGATTGCCCTCTAGGAAAGATGAATATCACCCACTTTGCTGATGGTGAATTTGCTGTTTCTTATGAAGAGTCTATCCGCGGCGCAAACGTATTCCTGGTTCAATCCACTTTCCCTAATTCCGACAATTTAATGGAACTTCTGCTGATGGTTGATGCAGCCAAAAGAGCATCTGCCAAAAGTGTGATTGCAGTTATCCCTTACTTTGGTTGGGCACGTCAAGACCGAAAAGACAAACCACGTGTATCTATCGGCGCCAAGCTGGTGGCCGACTTACTTTCGGTTGCAGGTATCGACCGTTTGATTACTATGGATCTTCATGCCGATCAAATTCAGGGTTTTTTCAATATTCCTGTTGATCATTTGTACGCATCGGCTGTATTCCTTCCATATATTGAATCATTGAAGTTGGATGATCTTGTCATTGCAACTCCCGATGTAGGTGGGTCAAAACGCGCCAGCACATTCTCCAAATACCTCGGTGTACCTTTGGTGTTGTGTAACAAAACACGCGAAAAAGCAAACGTAGTTGCCACCATGCAGATTATCGGTGATGTGCAAGGCAAGAATGTTGTATTGGTGGATGACATCGTAGATACGGCAGGTACTATTACCAAAGCCGCTAATATTATGATGGAAGCCGGAGCTAAATCCGTACGTGCGATTGCCAGCCACTGTGTGATGTCCGATCCGGCATCTTTCCGCGTGCAGGAGTCGGGCTTGACTGAGATGGTATTTACAGACAGTATTCCTTATGCAAAGAAATGTGCCAAGGTTAAGCAATTAAGCATTGCCGATATGTTTGCCGAAACTATCAGAAGAGTGATGACAAATGAATCTATCAGTTCTCAATACATTATCTAAAACTTATAGATAATAAAAGACTAAAAATAAAGGCTGCGCAATGTCCGTTTGAACTGCGCAGCCTTTATTATTTCCTTTTGACTTTATTCTTTAATTACTCAGTCTTCCCATTTTGTAAGTACCTTTCCGTACCAGTTTCCCATTCTTGTCTGTTTCCACAAACGGACCGTCCTTTTTACCTTGTTTGAAGAAACCTTCGTAGCGGTTTCCATTCTTATCTTCCTGTACACCGCTTCCCTCTTCCAGCCCGTTTACAAAACCTCCTTTATACTTTGTGCCGTCAGTAAGGATCAATGTTCCCTGACCGTTGAATTTATTATCCTTCCACTCGCCTTCGTAGGAGTCACCGACATTCCATTTGTAAACGCCATAGCCGTTACGTTGGTTATCTTTCCATTCTCCGTCATATACAGCACCGCTGGCCCACGTAAACGTACCACGCCCTTCCTGCATACCGTTCTTGAAATTTCCTACATACTTATTGCCACTGGCATGATAGTAGATGCCTTCACCCGTACGTTCACCTTGTACATAAGAACCCTCGTAGCGGTCACCCGTATGGAAAAAGTAAATGCCCTTACCATGCTGCATGTCTTCTTTCCAGTCACCCACATACTTGTCTCCATTGGCATATTCAAATGTGCCTTTACCATCGCGGACATCGTTCTTCCAATGACCTTCATATTTGCAGCCGTCATTCCATACCAAGGAGCCTTTTCCGTTTTTCTTGTCATCTTTCCAAGAACCGACGTATTTAGAACCGTTTTTCCAAGTATAAGTGCCCTGACCTTCACGTTTATCGTTCACCCAGTCACCTTCATAAAGGTCTCCGTTATAATAGTACATGGTACCTTTTCCATGTTGATAATCTTGATACCACATACCGTCGTAACGGTTATTATTCATAAAATAATAGATACCTTTGCCATGCTGCTGGTCCTGAAACCACTGGCCGTCGTATCTTTCACCGTCGGGAAAGGTATATACACCGTATCCTTCACGTTTTCCTTTGACGTACTCGCCTTCATAAACATCACCATTTTTGAATACCGTCTTTCCTTTACCGTTGGGTTTACGTCCTTTTATCTCGCCGGTGTATACGGAACCGTCCTTAAACGTATAGGTTCCTATTTTTATTTCCGACGAGAAAGTCCCTTTTATTTTATCGAAGAAGCCGCTTTTTTCCTGGGCTGCGGCATTGCCCTGTGATAAGAATAACAGAAAGACTGCAGTATATAGATATTTCATCTTGGGTTACAAATTACTTTATTAGGATTCGGACAAAGATACGATTAATCTACTAAAACCACGAGACGCTTCCTGCTTTTTATGACATTTTTTTGCCGGATATGACTTCTTTTAATTTCTCTTTGCACAAATACCGTCCGGCAAGTTCGCGTATTTCTTCCGGTGTAATATTCTTAATTGTATTCAAAGCATCCTCAAAATGTGTATCTCCAAAACCTGAAACTTGAACGAACATCCATGCATCTGCCAGCGAGAATGCCGATTCATAGCTGCGGCACATCTCGCCCAGCATATAATTCTTTACCATAAAGAGTTCATCTTCCGGTACCGGATCATTTTGTAAACGGTCTATTTCATGATAAACCTCCCGTACAAGAGGTTCTACAAACTCATTTGCAGTTTCCGTATTGATAACCAGTATCCCTTGCCCCGGATATGGAGCGATACCGGCAGAAATTCCATAAGTGTATCCTTTTTCTTCACGAATATTAGACATCAGGCGACTTCCAAAATATCCACCGAACAACGTCACCATTACCCGCGCCTTTAAATAGTCCGGATGACAGCGTTCCAAAGAAAGCATACCCATACGGACTGCGCTTTGCATGACATCTGCATATTCCACAAAGATTCGTTTGTCTACGGAAGAAACCGGAATGAAATCTGTCTTTTCAGGTTTTTGGAAACCCTTTCCAAAAGCTTCTCTCCCAAATAAATCTTCAATCCGCCGTACACAATCATCGCCAACTTTTCCGGAAACATAAATTGTACAGTTCCGGGAGTGATAGTACCGGTCGTAGAACTTACGTAACACATCAGGAGTTATCCGTTTGTAATCTTCTTTCTGTACCAATCGTCCGCAGGGATGCTGTCCGCCATACACAGCTTTCATCAAAGCCCGGTGCGCCAAGAAATCCACTTTAGATGAATTGACAATGAATTGCTGAATGTTATTCTCTGCTACAACCCCCAACTCCTTTTCGGGAAACGCAGGTTCTTTTACAATAGACTCTAACACATCCAAAGTCTGTGGCAGGTATTTATTCAACGAGTAAAGAGTGATGTATGCATATTCCGATGCACTTGACAGTTCCAGCCAGGCGCCGTAATAATCCAATTTCTCTGCAATCTCCAGCGCGCTGTATCGAAGCGTTCCCTCACGCAACATACGGTTGGTGAACAAAGCCTGTAAAGGTTGCGACTGATGCCAACGTCCGCCCTCTATCAGCAAATCAATACGGACAACTTCATTATCACCGGAATTAAGTATATTCAGAGGTACACCATTGGGCATGATGAAACGTTGGGGCATTTGTACGGCCAAATGTTCAATATCTCTGACTTTGGGTTGAATAGTTCTGTCCAAAAGCATCATTAATCAAACATTCATTTAGCAGCCCGGTCCAGCAAGAAACGTTCCGCACGTTCCAAATCTTGCGGTGTATCAATCCCGATCGTCTCAACTTCTGTGATGCCGGCTTTAATGGTATAGCCATTCTCCAACCAGCGCAGTTGCTCTAACGATTCCGCCAGTTCAAGTGAAGATTGGGGAAGCGCGGTTATCTCTTTCAGTACTTCTAAACGGTAGGCATATAGGCCGATATGCTTGTAGTAAATATGATTTTTCAGCCATTCACATTTTTCGACGTTGCGCTGGTATGGGATGATAGAACGGCTGAAATAAAGAGCATTCATATTCTTGTTGAGCACCACTTTAGGAGAGTTGACATTCTCCAATGTTTCAAAACCGTTGTCTGCTGTAAAAGGTTTTACTAATGTGGCAATCTGCGTAGCCGGATCGTTGAAACAAGCCTTTACGGTTTCCAACTGGGACGGTTGGATAAAAGGCTCATCACCTTGTATATTGACAACAACATCAAAATCACCTCCGATCTTAGTACAAGCTTCGTAACAACGGTCCGTACCACTTTTATGATCAACAGACGTCATTACCACTTTCCCTCCAAATGCTTTCACTGCAGCTTCGATCCGCTCATCGTCCGTAGCAACATAGGCATCGTCAAGTACCCCTGCTACCTGTTCATACACACGTTGTATCACTGTTTTTCCGCCCAAGATAGCCAATGGTTTCGCAGGGAAACGAGTGGATGCATAACGGGCAGGTATAATTCCCAGAAATTTCATATCTGATTTTATTTTAATTCTTCTAATCCTTTCACGATGTACTCCCTTTTCAGATCCTCCGG
>ENA-OPCW01001435-OPCW01001435.1-human-gut-metagenome-genome-assembly--contig:-NODE-1435-length-11998-cov-7.540233_pt1 | contig 11998 bp, 11 predicted proteins | sample MGYA00241258_ERZ501496 | MGnify/ENA primary metagenome ERZ501496 (study PRJEB25962, sample SAMEA2042660) | human gut metagenome | biome: human gut; feature: human-associated habitat; material: faeces...
CTCGCCTGCCATATAGTCGCGCTGCACGGCGTTGACGGTGGGGTTCTTGTTGGCGTTTTCCTGCTTGACCTCCTCGTTGTTCGATTCGATCAGCGTGAGAATCTTGTCGTCGGTCGTGTTGGACTTGCGGACCAGCGAGCGCGTGTAGCGGTAGGTGATGTAGTTTTTCGCAACCTCATATGCTCCGTGCGCCATGATCTGATGCTCGACGAGGTCCTGAATTTCCTCGACGGACAGCGCGCGGTTCATCGACTGGCACGACAGCTCCACGCTCTCGGCGATGCGGCGGATCTGCATCGGCGTCAGCCGGTCGGCTTCTTCCACAACGTTATTGGCACGTGTGACGGCGGAGATGATCTTCATAATATCGAAGACGGCTTCCGAGCCGTTGCGTTTGATAATCTTCATGCTGCTCTCTCCCCTCTGTAATCCCTGTTATGACAGACGCTGTGCAGGAAAATATTTCAGCTGCATATTTTCCCGCACGTGCGAATACAATATCTTGTGGCTGCATCTTACAATAGCAACTAAATATGCCATCACAAAAAGCGCCATAGACAATATACTAGATCGCACATGCCTTGTCAAGACTAAAAACTGGATTTGAAACAAAATCTTGTGTCAAATAAGCAAAATGCAACCGTGGAACACAACATGTAGTGTTCCACGGTTCAAGCTGCCAAACGCGATGCGCCTGCGCCCGCAAAATTCCGCGAGACTTTCTGTTACCACTTGTTCTCCACTTTTTCGGCAAAACCGAAGAAATCCCGCACCGAAAGCGCACTTCCGTCGTCCAGAACGGCGGTTCCAGACGGAGGCTGCTATCAAGGCTACCATGAAAATGCTGAATATAATAGAAAATGAATATGAAAATAATAATGGTTAGTGATTAGTGGTTAGTGGTTAATGAACAGTGTCGTCAGATTTCATTAACCGCCAACTATTAATCACTGACCGCTAACCATTAATCACTAAAAAAATGGATTTTAAAATTGCAGTTTTAGCCGGTGACGGTATCGGACCGGAGATTTCAGTGCAAGGCGTTGATGTGATGAACGCTGTTTGTGAGAAGTTTGGCCATAAAGTAAGTTATGAATACGCGATCTGTGGTGCAGATGCGATAGATAAAGTAGGTGATCCGTTTCCCGAAGCTACTTTTCAGGCTTGTAAGAATGCCGATGCAGTGCTTTTCTCGGCTGTAGGCGACCCTAAATTTGATAATGATCCTACAGCAAAGGTTCGTCCGGAGCAAGGTTTGCTGGCTATGCGTAAAAAATTAGGTTTGTTTGCCAATATCCGTCCTGTGCAGACTTTCAAATGCTTGGTTCATAAGTCTCCGTTGCGCGCCGAATTGGTGGAAAATGCCGATTTTATCTGTATTCGTGAACTGACCGGAGGGATGTACTTCGGTGAAAAATATCAGGATAATGATAAGGCATATGATACCAATATGTATACCCGTCCGGAGATTGAGCGTATTTTAAAAGTGGCTTTTGAATATGCCATGAAGCGCCGTAAGCATCTTACTGTAGTTGATAAGGCAAATGTGCTGGCATCTTCACGTCTGTGGAGGCAGATTGCACAAGAGATGGCTCCTCAGTATCCGGAAGTGACTACAGACTATATGTTTGTGGATAATGCTGCCATGAAGATGCTTCAGGATCCTTGTTTCTTTGACGTGATGGTGACTGAGAATACATTTGGTGATATTCTGACAGATGAAGGCTCTGTTATCAGTGGCTCTATGGGATTACTTCCTTCTGCTTCTACGGGTGAAAGCACTCCGGTATTCGAACCTATTCACGGTTCATGGCCACAGGCTAAAGGATTGAATATTGCCAATCCATTGGCTCAAATCCTATCGGTGGCCATGCTGTTTGAGTATTTTGATCTTAAGGAGGAAGGCACCTTGATTCGTAAGGCTGTAGATGCTTCTTTGGATGAAAATGTGCGTACTCCGGAAATTCAGGTTGAAGGTGGGGCCAAGTATGGTACTAAGGAAGTGGGTTCTTGGATTGTGGATTATATCAAGAAAGCATAGAATTTTATAGTTTTTTTACGGAGAATCAGAAGTGAATGCCATTTTACTTCTGATTCTTTATTTTTATTGGATAAGAAAAAGTATATTTGATGCTGCAAATAAAACAAAGATAATAATTGAAAGACATTCAGATGAAGAATTTAGTTTATGCTTTGGTAGGAGCTGGTTTTATGATTGCCTGCCAGCCTTCGGACCAACCGGAAATCAGCGGTATGCTGACTGGTATCGAGAGTGATACATTATTGGTACAATCTTTTCCTGTAAATGATCGTGATAGTCGTAGGACAGATACGATTGCCATGCAAAATGGAAGTTTTGCTTTTAATTTAGGTGATAGTGTATTGAAACAGGTTTATATTTATGGTAAACCGTCAGTGAAACCCAATGAGGATGGCAGTATACCTGCCATATCGATGAAAGCTGTAAATTTTTTGCTGTTGCCTGGCCAACCTATAAAAATTTCAGGTTCATTGGATGAATATAAATTGGAGGGAGGTTCCTTTTATGATGATTATAATGAAGTGTTGGAGGACTGTAAAGCATATAGTCATAAAATAGATTCATTGAATGTAGTCTGTATGGATATGGAGAAAAAAGGAATACCCGGAGATTCTATCCGTAAAGTTTATGCTTCAGCAAAAGAATGGTATGGAAATATTTTAAAAATAAAAAGTGACTATGTTAGGCAGAATCCGGATAAAGATGTATCAGTATATGTAATGTCACAGTTGACAAGGGACCAGTTGGGGGATGCTTTTAATGTTTTGACTGACCGGGTAAAGGAAGGAATGATGGCTCCTTTATATCAGAGAATGAGAGAAGGATATGAGAAAGAACTGGCTCGCGATAAAGCAAAAGAAGCAATGAAACCAGGTAATCCTGCTCCGGAATTTACTTTGAAGGATTTGGATGGAAAGAATTTTGACTTATCTTCTCTGAGAGGTAAATATGTAGTGCTTGATTTCTGGGGAAGCTGGTGTGGATGGTGCATAAAAGGAATTCCCGAAATGAAAAAGGCATATGAAAAATACAAGGGAAAAATAGAATTTGTAGGGATTGACTGCAATGATACAGAGGATAAATGGAAAAAAGCAGTAGCTGAGCATCAATTGCCGTGGATTAATGTACGCAATATAGGTGAACCGGATGTGGCGGTGATGTATGGAGTAAGTGGTTATCCCACTAAATATGTGATTGATCCTGAAGGGAAAATTGCTAAACAGGTAGTTGGCGAGGACCCCGAATTTTATATGTATCTGGACGCATTGATGAAATGATGAAAGGTTCCGGATAATTATGAATAACAGAGGTGTGCCATTATTTGAACACACCTCTGTTGTTTAATTTAGAATTTTTTTACGCGTATATGACAGTAAGGTTCTCCTCCCGTTTTATCGTAATAGTGCTGATGATAGTCTTCTGCTTCCCAAAATTTCTCGGCAGGGCGTAATTTGGTATTGACTCTATGACCTTTCGAGCGAAGCAGTTCGATGACCTCTTCAGCTTCGGATTTTTGTTTTTCATCCATGTAGAAAATCATACTCCGATATTGCGGTCCGAGGTCGGGACCTATTCCATCGGTTTGTGAAGGATCATGTATTTCAAAAAAAAGTTTGCACAAATCCACATAAGAAACCATGTCGGCGTCATAATCTACAAAAATAGCTTCTACATGGTGGGTCATGTGGGCTTTTACCTGAGTATATGTGGGGTTGGCTTCCGGACCACCTGTATAACCGACTGTAGTGTTTAGTACACCCGGAATACGTTCGAACTGATGTTGTACGCCCCAGAAGCATCCGGCGGCGAATATCGCTTTTTCTACTTTCATGTTCTTTATTCTTTTAAAATTGTATGCCAAATATACGGAATACCCTTTAAAACGAGAAACCTACCTTATGCTTTTTTTAATTAAACTAAAGGAATATCGTTAAAGATTCCTCTACCTTTGCAACCGGAATTAATTAATATAGAAAATCGGATGAAACAGATCGTATGTTATCTTATGTTGCTATGTGCATGTATGCAGTTGCAGGCGCAAACTTACGATGAGCTGATAACCTGTGCGTTGGATGCGGCAAAAAACGACAGTTTGACAAAATCAGAAATTTTGTTCAAACAGGCATTGAAGATGGATCCTGCCAATATGCGTAATGCTTTATTGTTTACTAATCTAGGAACGGTCCAGCGGAGATTGGGGAAAATAGATGATGCTATTGATTCGTACACGTTATCCTTGAATATTACTCCATATTCTGTTGTTACATTGCTCAATCGTGCTTCACTCTATTTGGAGAAAAATTTGTTTGACAGGGCTTATGTGGATTATTGCAATGTGATTGATATAGATAAGACAAATAAGGAAGCGTTACTTTTCCGGGCTTATATTTATATGCAACGTAGGGATTATAAGGGAGCGAGAATAGATTATAATACTTTATTACAGGAGGAACCGGGGAATAATACTGCACGTTTGGGCAGGGCACTTTTAAATCAGAAGGAGTTGAAGTATCGTGAATCTTTAGAAGATTTTAACAGATTGGTTTCCGATAATCCCAGAGATGTTTCTTATTTGAAAGCTCGCGCTACATTGGCTGTAGAAATGAATACGCCTGATTTGGCTTTATTGGATTTGGAGGAGGCCGCCAAACTGGCACCGGACGATGCGGAAATTTATGTGATGTGTGGTGAGATTTATTTAAGTCAGAAGAAAAAAAGAGAAGCGTATGTTGCTTTTGAAAAAGCAATAGAGTTGGGAGTTCCCCGACCGGAATTACAGGATAAGCTGAAAGCAAGTAAGTAAAAATACGAACAGGATTATTGTCAGACAATCATCATGCTTTTACAACAGGAACAGAATTTGTCTGTTCCTGTTGTTGGTATATGGGAAGAATAGTTTTTCATTTCTTCAGTACCTTTTTTATCAACTCTATAAACTCTTTTCCGTATTTTTCTTTCTTATATTCGCCAATACCATTGATGTTGCCGAATGCTTCTATTGTTGTAGGTTGTTGGGTGGCGATCAGGTGCAAAGTCTTGTCGGATAAAACAATATAGGCAGGTATAGCTTGCTGGTCCGCCAGCTTTTTACGCAGTATACGTAACTCCTCGAACAAGTCCTTGTTTTCATTACCAAAAGTAATCGGAGTGGGAAAGAGTACCTCTTCCTTGGCTTTCTTTTTGCGTTTTTCCTTAGCAGGTACGAATTCTTCCCGTTTAATGACTACCAGCATGGCGGATTCTTTGCCGAACAATACTTTTTGCCCGCTTTCAGTTATTTTGAGGTGATTGTTCTCATTATAGGCTATTTCAAAATATCCTAGATTCAGCATTTGCAGCAGATAATCTTGCCAGTCGCGTGCGGGAATATCTCTTCCTGCGGCATATGTTTTCAGTTTGTCATAACCTTTGTCAATCAGTTCTTGGTTTGCTGACCCTTTCAATATGTCTATTAACATGTGAGTACCTATTTGTTGGTTAGTTCGGGCTATTGCACTCAAAGCTTTTTGTACAATGATTGTTCCGTCAAAGCGTTCGGGGGGATTACGGCACACATCACAGTTGCCACAATCATGGTCCATAGTTTCACCAAAATAGTTCAGCAGGATACGCCTCCGACAGATATCCGATTCAGCATATTGTTGCATCCGGTGTAATTTCTCTAAGTTAATTTCCTGCTGGCTGCTTTCTGTAGCGAATTTGGAAAGCATAACCAAGTCTCCCAGTGAATAGAACAGCAAAGTATCACTTTCCATACCATCACGCCCGGCACGTCCTATTTCTTGATAGAAACTTTCTATGCTTTTAGGAAGGTTATAATGAATAACCCAGCGTACATTGGATTTATCAATTCCCATCCCGAAAGCAATAGTGGCACACACCACCTGTACACGATCATTTATGAAATCATTTTGTGCCTTATCACGCATATCGCTGCTTAATCCTGCATGATAAACGGTTGCACGGATACCTTGTTTCATCAGCATTGCGGCCACATTTTCTGTTTTGCTGCGGCTCATGCAATAAATGATACCACATTCATTTTTGTGTTTTTCTATGAATTCAAGAATAGTCCGCATCTTATCCTTTTGTTGATAGCCTCTTTTAACTTCCAAACTCAGATTGGGACGATCAAAGGAAGATATGAATATTTTAGGATCTTTCAAGGCCAATTGTTGTACAATGTCTTTTCGGGTTATTTTGTCAGCTGTAGCAGTCAATGCTACAATCGGTACTTTGGGAAACTGATTACGTAATACCTTTAATTGGGTATATTCAGGCCGGAAATCATGTCCCCATTGTGAGATGCAATGAGCTTCATCAATGGCAAATAAAGAAATTTGAATATCTTTCAGCAGGAAGTTTGTTTCTATAAGTAATCGTTCAGGTGAAATATAAAGCAATTTGATTTTTCCTTGAAGACATTCGCGACGTAGGTTTATATTTTCTGTTTCATTATTGCTGCTGTTCAGTGCCCGTGCTGCAATTCCGTTTGCTTGTAAACTTTCCACCTGGTCTTTCATTAAAGAAATAAGGGGTGAAACGACAATGGCCGTACCTTCCATCAGTAAAGCCGGTAATTGATAACAGATGGATTTTCCTCCTCCTGTAGGCATTAATACCAAAGTATCCTTTTGAGCTAATATATTTTGAATAATATCTTGCTGTAAAGGACGGAAACTATCGTATCCAAAGTAGTTTTTTAGAGTTTGGAACATATCTGTTTGTTATTTTAAAATGTAATCGGTTACAAAGGTAGTAAAATCTTTAGATTTGGTAGGGATCTCTGCCTAATAATAGTAAATAAGATATACTTTTATTCATAATTCATTTGTTTTGAAATTATTGCTTAAAAGAGAGGTTGGTTATTGTAGATTGGACAAATAAACTTTTTTGCCACTTAAAAAACAAAGTGTTGTGATTATTTAAGAAATAAATTAAGCAAAAAAAGTTGCATATGAAAAAAACTTTTCCCACATTTGTCCAAAATTAGATATTTGCATTTATATAACTAACCAAACAACGAAAAATTAAAAGAAAAATTAACTGATGAGCGACGTGGAAAAAAAATCAGAAACCCAGGAAGCGGCTCCTAAGAAAAAACCGTATAACCTGAGAGAAAAGAAAGAGAAAAAGGCTGCTTACAGATCTCTGATTAGAGCAGAACTTGCCGATGAATTGTATGATAAGATTTTGAACATTGTAGTTGTTCAGAAAAAGTACAAAGACCCTAATTATTCAGCAAAAGACTTGGCGAAAGAATTAAAGACAAATACTCGTTATTTGTCAGCTGTAGTGAATTCCCGCTTCGGAATGAATTATTCTTGTTTGTTGAATGAATATCGTATTAAAGATGCTTTGCATCTTTTAGTTGATAAACGCTATATGGATAAGAATGTGGAAGAGATCAGTGCAATGGTAGGTTTTGCTAATCGCCAATCTTTTTATGCTGCGTTTTATAAGAATGTGGGTGAGACTCCTAATGGCTATCGTAAGAGAAATCAAGAAAAGAAATAAGAGCATAATTTGCTACATTATAATTAAGAAAAAGGAAAACAATTGTTTTCCTTTTTTTGTTTCGGCTCACGAATTATGTATCTATAAAAAACGTTAATTGTAGAAATGAAACAGGTTGGTTGCAATGAAGTAGATAAAAGCATGAATGAAATGGAGGAATTTGATTATACGGTTGAACAATTTGCCGACTTACAGTTACTTCGATATAAAGTGTATGGATTTGAAGAACTGAGTTTGAAACAAAAAAAGTTGATTTACTATTTGTCACAAGCTGCTTTGCAAGGCCGTGATATTTTGTTTGATCAGAATGGCAAATACAATTTGCTTATTCGTAAAATGTTGGAAACCGTATATACAGAGTATCAGGGAGATCGTACAGATGTGAATTTCGTCAATTTGGAAACTTATCTGAAACGCATATGGTTTTCTAACGGAATTCATCATCATTATGCTTCAGATAAGTTCGTACCAGGTTTCACTCCGGAATTTCTTAGAGACGCATTGAATAGTGTGGATGCATTGAAGTTGCCTTTGGGTAAAGGGGAAACAGTGGAAGAACTTTGTGAAGAAGTCTTTCCGGTGATTTTTGATTCTGAAATGATGCCTAAACGTGTGAATCAGGCAGACGGGGAGGATTTGGTCCTGACTTCGGCTGCAAATTATTACGAAGGGGTAACCCAGAAAGAAGCGGAAGATTTTTATCATAATTTGAAGAATCCGGATGATATGATGCCGGTAATGTTTGGTATGAACAGCCGTTTAGTGAAGGAGGACGGAAAAGTACAAGAAAAGGTCTGGAGATCTGGAGGATTGTATGGGCAAGCCATTGATAAGATCATTTATTGGTTGGATAAGGCTCTTGGTGTGGCAGAAGATGCACAACAAAAAATAGTTATCGAAAAATTAATTCGATTTTATAAGAATGGGGACTTGAAAGATTTTGATGAATATTCTATTGCGTGGGTGAAGGATTTGGATTCACGCGTGGATTTTGTTAACGGCTTTATTGAAAGTTATGGAGATCCGTTAGGACTGAAAGCTAGTTGGGAGTCCATTGTGAATTTTAAAGATCTGGAAGCAACCAAGCGCACGGAAATCATCAGCGCTAATGCTCAATGGTTTGAAGATCACTCACCTGTAGATCATCGGTTTAAAAAAAAGGAAGTGAAAGGTGTGTCGGCCAAGGTGATTACAGCCGCTATGCTGGGGGGGGATTTGTATCCTGCTACAGCGATTGGGATTAATCTCCCTAATTCCAACTGGATTCGTAGTGTGCATGGTTCTAAGTCTGTAACCATCGGAAATCTGACTGATGCCTATAATAAAGCGGCTCATGGTAATGGATTTACAGATGAATTTGTTTGCGGTGCCGAAGAGAAAGAATGGATAAAGAAATATGCAGATCTTACAGGGGATTTACATACTGATTTGCATGAATGTTTGGGGCACGGTTCTGGTCAGTTGTTACCGGGAGTAGATCAGGATGCTTTGAAAGCGTATGGATCTACGATAGAAGAGGCACGTGCCGATTTATTCGGTTTGTACTATCTGCCGGATGACAAAATGGTAGAGTTGGGGCTTACACCGGATGGAGATGCCTTTAAAGCAGAATATTATACTTATATGATGAATGGTCTGATGACCCAGTTAGTCCGCATCGAGTTAGGTAATATGGTAGAGGAAGCACACATGCGTAACCGCCAGCTCATTGCGCGGTGGACATTTGAGAAAGGTGCTGCAGATAAGGTGGTTGAACTGGTTAAGAAGGATGGGAAAACGTATGTGAAGATAAACGATTATCAAAAATTGCGCACTCTGTTCGGACAGTTGCTGGCTGAGATACAACGCATTAAAAGTGAAGGAGATTTTGAGGCTGCCCGTAAATTGGTCGAAAAGTATGCGGTGAAAATAGATCCGGTTTTGCACGCCGAGATATTGGCACGTTATGAAAAACTTCATCTGGCTCCTTACAAAGGTTTTGTAAATCCTGTATATGAGGCCGTGACAGATAAGGATGGAAATATTATAGATGTAAAAGTATCTTATAATGAAGGTTACGCGGAGCAAATGTTACGTTATAGCAAAGAATTTGCGAATCTTCCTTATAGAAATGAATAAGAATAAATATGGATGTACGCGAAACAATAAAGGACATAAAGGGGCAATTCCGTTTGTTTATGAATGGGGTGGTTTCCCAAAGTATGCGTGAGAAGGGATTAGACTATAAACTGAATTTTGGCATCGAACTTCCGCGTTTGAAAGAAATAGCTGCTCGTTATGAAAAAAATCATGAAGTGGCGCAAGCTTTATGGAAAGAAAATATCCGTGAATGTAAAATTCTGGCGGGAATGTTACAGCCGGTAGAAACATTTTATCCGGAAATAGCTGATATATGGGTAGAAGATATGCGCTATCCTGAAATAGCGGAACTGACTTGCATGAGTTTGTTCCAATATTTACCTTATGCTTCGGAGAAGGCTTTTGAATGGATGGCCGATGAGCGTGAATATTTTCAGTTATGTGGCTTTATGCTGATGGCAAGGCTGTTGATGAAGGGAAATCAGCTGACTGAGCGTTCGGAAGCTGAATTTTTGGATCAGGCAATGGCCACTTTACAAAGCGAGGGAGTGCTGCCCCGCAAAGCAGCTGCTACTGCTTTGAAGAAGTTTGCCGTTCAAAGCAAGGAAAATGGCAAAAAGGTGAATCGGTTGTTGGCTCCATTAACCAAATCAGATAAGGTAGAAATAGCTTCTTTGGCTGGAGAAATAAAATTAGAAACAGAATATTGGCATTAAACTTTCATGTTATCATAAAAAGGCTTAACTTTGACGGCGGAACTGAAATCTGTGATGGAAGAGAATGTGAAAGATAAGGTAAAGCAGATCTTGACAGAATATCTGCAGGTTAACGGGCATCGGAAGACACCTGAACGATATGCTATACTCGATACTATCTATTCCATTAAAGGTCATTTTGACATTGATACGCTTTATAATTATATGGCAAATGAAGGGAAATTCCGGGTAAGCCGGGCTACTCTTTATAATACCATCATTCTTTTTATCGATGCAAAATTGGTTATTAAACATCAGTTCGGCAATTCTTCCCAGTACGAGCGTGCGTACAACAATGAAACCCATCATCACATGATATGTACGGAATGTGGCAAAGTGACCGAATTTCAGGATGAGAATCTGAAACAAGCCATTGCCAATACGAAACTGAAGAAATTTCATGCCTCGCACTATTCCTTATATATCTATGGTGTATGCAGCAAGTGTACTTGGGCCAAGCGTAGGAAGAAAAAAGATAAGTAACATAAAACGAAGAAACATGAAAGTAGATGTCTTGTTAGGTTTGCAATGGGGTGATGAAGGCAAAGGAAAGGTTGTCGATGTTCTGACTCCCCGTTATGATGTGGTAGCTCGTTTCCAGGGAGGTCCGAATGCAGGTCATACACTGGAATTCGAAGGCCAGAAATATGTGCTCCGTTCCATTCCTTCCGGAATATTTCAAGGAAATAAAGTAAACATTATTGGTAATGGTGTGGTACTGGATCCGGCTTTGTTCAAGGCTGAGGCTGAAGCTTTGGAGGCTAGCGGACACCCCCTGAAAGAACGTTTGCACATTTCAAAGAAAGCTCATTTGATTTTGCCTACTCACCGCATTCTGGATGCTGCTTATGAAGCTGCTAAAGGAGATGCCAAAGTGGGAACTACCGGAAAAGGTATAGGTCCTACTTATACTGATAAAGTGAGTCGTAACGGTGTACGTGTAGGTGATATCCTTCATAATTTTGAAGAAGTGTATGGAAAGGCAAAGGCACGTCACGAACAGATCTTGAAAAGTCTGAATTATGAATATGATATAACCGAACTGGAAAAACAATGGTTGGAGGGTATCGAATACCTGAAACAGTTCCATTTGGTGGACAGTGAACATGAAATCAACAATCTTCTGAAGTCGGGTAAGAGTGTGCTTTGTGAAGGTGCGCAGGGAACGCGGGGCATTTTCCTGCGCCGGTCCGATAACCAGCGCCATCGTGTCATTCCCAAGGCGACCTCTATGGTCAAGCCCCCATTCGTAGATGGTATTAGGGATTGTGGTAACTATCTGATACAGACTACTCGCTTCATCGGCGTTCAACTCGGCTGCGTAAAGTCCCTCTGACGGGGTCAGCTTGGTATTCTTAATATACACGTTGGTGTTTTCCCGGAACATCTCAATAAGTTTTCCATACGCGGTCGTATTCCAGTATGGGACAGAATCATCCGCTACTTGAACATAGTTTCCAGAAAAGGCATAGTCCTCAAATCCACCATTTTGAAGATAACAGTTCCCTCTTGATTGCGTTTCGGGGTCCGCGCTCATCATCATAGGCGTTGAAGCCGCGACGGTGAGTACGGGGTCTGAGCCGCTTTCGGGGTCAGATGTCCCCGT
>ENA-OPCW01001440-OPCW01001440.1-human-gut-metagenome-genome-assembly--contig:-NODE-1440-length-11967-cov-4.921760_pt1 | contig 11967 bp, 9 predicted proteins | sample MGYA00241258_ERZ501496 | MGnify/ENA primary metagenome ERZ501496 (study PRJEB25962, sample SAMEA2042660) | human gut metagenome | biome: human gut; feature: human-associated habitat; material: faeces...
CGCTCTCATGCAGGGCATCAAGCGCGGTCTGTACTCGAATGAGGCAGGCGTCGGCTCCGCCCCGAACGCGGCGGCGGCAGCGGACGTTTCCCATCCGGTCAAGCAGGGTCTTGTCCAGATGCTTTCCGTATTCATCGACACCATCCTCGTGTGCAGCGCAACGGCCATGATGTGCCTGTGCACCGGCATCGAGCCGAGCGAGTCGCTCAAGGGCGCGCCGTTCGTGCAGGCGTCCCTCGAACACACCTTCGGCGTCGTCGGCCCGTATTTCATCACCATCGCCCTGCTGCTGTTCGCATTTACGACGCTGCTCGGCAACCTGTTCTACTGCGAGGGCTGCCTGAACTATATCGCGGGCCGCACGCTGTCCCACCGCCAGATGAACGTGTTCCACGCCTTTGCCTGCGTGGTCGTATTCGTCGGCGCACAGATGAAGTTCGGCCTTGTCTGGGACATCGCGGACGTTCTGATGGGCATTATGGCGCTCATCAACCTGCCGGTTATCCTGCGCCTCGGCGGCACCGCCATGCACGCGCTTTCCGACTACATGAAGCAGCGGCATGAGGGCAAGGACCCCGTCTTTCGGGCGAAAAACATCGGACTCAAAGAAAAGACGGATTACTGGAACTGAGAAGGAGCAACCATGCAGAACTATGACTATTCGCGCCTGCACAGCAGCCTTGTGGGCGTAATTCAGGAAGCACAGGCCAAAATCGGCTACGACCGCCACGCCATCACGCTCTATTATCCGGCGGCCTCTCTCGCGCATATGCTCGGAACGAAAGTGTTCAAACCCTCTCATAGTGTCTCCACTACTCCGCGGCAGCAGTCCGTATCCTTGTGGTAGCCTTACCTACCGGACGATGTATGAACTTAACGGCACTATATTATGCACATTTTCCCGTCGTGTCAACCCCTTTTCCGGCTTTATTTCTGTAAAAAGTATGTCATGGCACGCGTTTCTGCTTCCCTTTCGAATTGGGCTGTGCTATACTACATAAATTGAAGAGAAATCGACTTTTGAGGAGGTGAGCATCGTCCTTGCAGCAGTATCTTGACCGGCACCGTTTTTTGAAAGGCATCTACCTGATGGTCAGGCGGTACTTCGATCATCATGTCGGCCGCGACAGTGCGGCACTCACATACTACCTTTTGTTTGCGCTTTTCCCGCTTTTGATCTTTTTGAGCAACTTAGTCGGCATCATGTCTGTGGATATCAGCGGCTTTCTGCACGAGATCCGCGCGTTCATCCCGCAGGAGGCGCTCGACATCATCGAGCAGTACCTCATCTACGTCGGCCGCGATTCGAGCCCGCGGCTTTTGTGGTTCTCACTGATTTTTTCCATTTACTTTCCTTACCGCGCGGCAAGCTCTCTGATGGGTTCGGTCCGCCGGGCCTACGGTGAGCATCGGCCCACGCAGTTTCTGCGCTATCAGGTCAAGCTCCTGCTCTACACGCTGAGTCTCATCCTGATGATCGTGCTCTCCATCGGTTTATCTGTTGTCGGCGGGCGGGTGCTGAACTACGTGTCGAGCCACCTGTCGGCCTATATCACGCTGAGCGACGGCTTTATCCGCCTGTGGTCGAGCCTGCGCTTTGTTATCATCGGCGGCATCGTATTCTTCCCCATCGCGATGATGTACGGCCTTGCGCAGGAATCGCACCGGATGAACCGTATCTGGCCGGGCGCGGTGTTCTCGCTCGTGATGTGGCTCGTATTGTCATTCCTTTTTTCGTATTATGTTGAAAACATCGCGCGCTACTCCGTCATTTACGGCACGCTCGGCGCGGTGATCGTATTGCTTTTGTGGCTGTATCTCGCCTCGGTCATGCTGATCATGGGGGCGGAATTCAACAGCGTTTTGATGGTGCTGCGTAAGCAGCACACGGCGGAAGCCGAAGAGAATTTAGGAGAAACACAGAAATGAAAATCATCATTGTCGGTATCGGTAAGGTCGGCTACGCCATCGCCGAGCAGATGACGGGCGAAAACCACGATCTGGTCGTCATCGACCGCAACAACGCCGTGCTCGATCACGTTGACTCCATGCTCGACGTCATGTGTGTGGAGGGCAACGGCGCGAGCGCCAGCGCCCTTTTGGAGGCGGGCGTGCGCGAGGCGGACCTTCTCATCGCCGTTTCGGAAAACGACGAGGTCAACCTCATCTGCTGCCTGATGGCGAAAAAGCTCGGCGCGAAGCACACGGTCGCCCGCGTACGCAACCCCGAGTATTTCCGCGATGCACAGATCCTGCGCCGCGAGATCGGGCTTGATATGATCATCAACCCCGAAAATGCCGCCGCGCAGGAAATTTCGCGCATTCTGCGCGTGCCGTCTGCGTTCAGCGTGGAGACGTTTGCCAGCGGACTTGTCGAGCTCATCGGCTTTCAGACCGAAGAGAGCGACAGCCTTGTCGGCAAGTCCCTCATCGACTACAACCGCGAAAATCCCAACAGCATCCTCATGTGCGCGGCCAAGCGCGGGGAAGAGGTCATCGTGCCGAACGGCTCGTTCGTCCCGCAGACGGGCGACCGCGTGTACGTCATCGGCACGCCCGCGGAGACGACGCGCGTGCTGCGCTCGATGGGCAGGGCCATGGCGCCCATCCGTCGCGTGAGCATCCTTGGCGGCAGCCGCATCGCACAGTACCTTGCCTGGGTGCTCACCGACATCGGCACGCACGTGACGATCGTGGAAAAGGACGAGGCCAAGTGCCTGATGCTCGCGGAAAAGCTGCCGAAAGTCACCGTCATCCACGGCGACGGCACGAATCACGACCTGCTCGAATCCGAGGGTATCTTCCACTGCGACGCGTTCATCGCTGTGACGGACCGCGATGAGGAAAACCTCCTCATGGCGCTCACGGCGAAGCGCTACGGCGTGAAAAAGGTCGTGCCGAAGATGTCGCGCATGGGGTATCTCGACATCGTGAACCTCACGGGCCTCGACACGGTCATCTCGCCCAAGGCCATCATTGCAAGCCAGATCTCAAGTTACGTCCGCGGCCTTGCCAACTCGCAGGGCAGCGCGGTGGAGAGCCTGCACTATATCCTCGGTGGCGCGATCGAGGCGGTCGAATTCACCGCGACGAGTGCCACGCACTTTCTCGACCGGCCGCTCAGCGACCTGCATTTTCGAAACGGCCTGCTCGTTGCGGCCATCGTGCACAACGGCCGGATGGAGATCCCGAACGGCCATTCCCAGATCCATGCGGGCGACCGCGTGATCGTGGTGGCGAAAAAGCTCTTTTTGCAGGACCTCAACGATATTCTCGGCTGATGTGCCGGCTGCTTGCGGCAAGGAAGTTTCATTATGAACCAAAATCTTATTCTCAGAATCGTGGGCGTCATTCTCTGTATCGAGGCGCTTTGTATGATCCCGCCGCTGCTGCTGAGCGTGTTCGGCGGTGGTGTTGACCAGAGGGCCTTTTTGTACGCGCTGCTTATCTGCGGCGGCGTGGGAGTGCTGCTCTCGCTCATCCGCGCGGACAACGCGCGGCTCCAGACGCGCGACGGCTTTGTCTGCGTGGCACTGTGCTGGATCGCGCTGAGCGTGTTCGGCGCGCTGCCGTATTTTTTCAGCGGCAGCTGCAGCTTTATCGACGCCATTTTCGAGACCGTCTCCGGCCTGACGACGACCGGCGCGTCCATCTTCCCGTCGCCTGCGTCGCTGCCGCAGGGCATCCAATTCTGGCGCGCGCTCACGCAGTGGATGGGCGGCATGGGTATCCTCGTTTTGATGCTGGCGCTGCTGCCCAAGCTCAGCGAGGGCAGCGTGAACCTGATGAAAGCGGAATCTCCAGGCCCCATCAGCACAAAGCTCCGCCCCCGCACGGGTGAGACGGCGCGCATCCTGTACCGCATCTACATCGCGCTCACCGTGGCGGAGGCGCTGCTGCTGCGCATTGCGGGCCTCCCGCTGTTCGATGCGATCACCACGGCGCTGACGACGATCTCTACCGGCGGCTTTTCCATCCGGGATGCGAGCATCGCGTATTATCAGTCGCATCTTGTCAACTGGATCCTCATTTTCTTCATGTTTGCCGCAAGCGTGAACTTTACGCTCCTCTACCTCTGCGTGACGCGCCGCTTCCGCGAGGCGCTCAAGAGCGAGGAGCTGCGCGTTTACTCGCTGGTCGTGGTCAGCGCGTCGGCAATGATCGCGGCGGACCTGATCGTGCGCACGGGGCGCGACATCGGCTCGGCCATCGAGAATGCGGCCTTTCAGGTAACAACGCTCATTTCAACGACCGGCTACTGCACGGAGGATTTTGACCTCTGGCCGCAGTTCTGCCGCTGTATCCTCGTGCTGGTGATGCTTTTCGGCGGCTGCGCGGGCTCTACGGCGGGCGGCGTCAAGGTCTCGCGCATCGTGCTTTTGTGCAAGTCGCTGCGGCGTGATCTACGGCGCGTGATGCACTCGCGCGAGGTGCGCCCCATCACGCTCGACGGACATCGCGTGACGGAGGAGACCGTCTCGTCCGTTTCGGTCTTCTTCTTCACCTATATCTCGATTTTGCTGCTTGGCACGCTGATTTTGTCGCTTGACAACATCGACTTTACCGCGGCGTTCACCGCCTCGCTCACGGCCATCAGCAACGTGGGCCCGGGCCTTGGCGCAGTGGGACCGACGTGCAACTTCGGCTTCCTCTCCGGCATCAGCAAGCTCACGATGAGCGCCATCATGCTGCTCGGCCGTCTTGAGATCATGCCGCTGCTTGTCCTCTTGATGCCCTCTGTCTGGCGCAGAAAATAAAAGAAAATCAAAAAGGGTGGATTGCAATTTTGCAATCCACTCTTTTTGAAAAGGATTCGCTGCGCTTCGTGCCTTGCCGCTCGCAGCGCGGCTGCGACACACGCTCCGCGCAAAGAGTAAATTCCGACGCGCCTGTCGTCGGAATTTACGATCAAACAGATTTCGCGTCTGCGGACGCGAAACTCTGCGAGGCGGTTTGCCTCCATTTTAGCAGCAGGGCCGAGTTTGTGATGACAAGCACGCTGCCTGCGTTATGGACCAGCGCGCCGACAACAGGGTTCAGTGTGCCGGTGATGGCGAGCACGATGGCGATGAAGTTGAGCGTGAGCGAGAATGTTATATTGAGCTTGATGGTGCGCATCATGCGCTTGGAGAGCGCGATGAGGTGCGGCAGCTCCGTGACTTCGTCGTCGACGAGCGCGATATCCGCGGCGTCCACGGCGATGTCGCTGCCCACGCCGCCCATTGCGATGCCGACATCGGCGGCCTGATAGGCGCGGATGTGGGCGAGCTTGTCCTCGGGCAGGCAGTTTGCGTGCACCTCGCCGATGTGGAGCTGCGCGGCAATGGCCGCGGCGGCGTTCTGATGGTCACCCGTGAGCAGCACGGGCTGGACCTGAAGCGCGGAGAGCCGGTTGATCATGCCAGCACTGTCCTCACGGATTGTGTCGGACAGGGCGAGGAAGCCCGCGAACACGCCGTCCACGGCGGCGTAGGCGACGGTGCAGCCCTGCGAGAACTGGACAACAGCGGCCTTAGCGGCCTCTTCGGGAATGGCGATGCGGTGCTCGGCGAGAAGCTCCGCGTTACCCGCGAGGAGGGTTTTACCGTCAACGCAAGCGGAGACGCCGCGCCCCGGCACCATCTGGAAGTTTTCGGCCTCGCCCGTCTCCTGTTGACAGCAGCGGGTGATGGCCTTGCCGAGCGGGTACTCAGAATAGCGCTCCGCCGTGGCGCAGAGGCGGTAGAACTCGTTATCGGAGAGGGAGGGCAGCGCGCTGTGCACCAGAACGACCTTCGGCGTGCCGTAGGTCAGCGTGCCGGTCTTGTCGAAGGAGATCTTCTTCACGGCGGCGAGACGCTCAAGCGCGTCGCCCTCGCGGACGAGAAAGCCGTGCTTCGTCGCCTTGCCGATGGCGGCCATGATGGCAGTCGGCGTTGCCAGCACAAGCGCGCAGGGGCAGAAGACGACCAGAATCGTCACCGCGCGGATGATCTCACCGGAGATGAGCCACGTCAGCGCCGCGGCGGTCAGGGCAATGACGACGATCCATGTCGCCCAGCGGTCGGATAGACCGACGATCTTGGCCTTGTCCGCGTCGGCGGACTGGACAAGGCGGATCATGCGCTGGATGGAGCTGTCCTCGCCAACCTTTGCGGCCTTCATCTCGAAAGCGCCGAACTGGTTGACCGTGCCGGAGGAGACCTCGTCGCCGATGCCCTTGTCGACCGGCAGCGATTCACCCGCCATAACGGCCTGATTCACAGATGTCTGGCCCGATACGATCTCTCCGTCGACGGGGATGGTCTCGCCGGGCAGCACGCGCAGCAGGTCGCCGACCTTGACGGCCTCGGCGGGGACGGCCGTTTCCTTTCCGCCCAAGATGACGCGCGCGGTCTGCGGTGTCAGATGGACGAGCTTTTCGATGCCCGCGCGGGCGCGGGCGACGGTCAGCTCTTCGAGAAGACCGCCGAGCTGCATGATGAACGCGACCTCACCCGCGGCGAAGTCTTCACCGATGCAGACCGACGCGATCAGCGCGAGCGAGACGAGCACGTCTGCCTTGATGTCGAACGCCGTGACAAGACCGATGACGGCCTCTAAAATGATGGGGATGCCGCAGAGGATGATCGCGGCCCACGAGGCGTCGAACGGCAAGGGGACGAGATCAAAAATGCTGACGATCAGCGCGATGCCGGAGATCACGAGCAGTGTGATATCTTTTTTTGTGCCGCCCAGCTCTAAAAAATGCTCCAGCTTTTCCATTGCCAGTTTCACGGAAGTGACCCCCTTCTGTACCATAGGGGGTATGGGCTTATTATACATATGGGCGTATAGGTTGCAAAGCGCGCAAAAAGAGAGAAGCAGCACAAAACTGCTTCTCTTCTTTCGTGCAATTCTACTGAAAACGGGCGCGTGAGAGGGTTTATCTCCTGCTCAGCCCATGTTCGAAAAGCGCTCGACCGCCTTCGTAAAGTTCTCGATCGTTTTGTCCGCGTCGCCGTGCTCGATGCCGTCACGCACGCAGTGCTTGATGTGCCCCTCAAGCACGACCTTGCCGCAGCCGTGCAGCGCGGATTTGGCCGCATTGATCTGCGCAAGAATATCCTCGCAAGGGACGTCCTCGTCCACCATGCGGTCAATGGCCTGCACCTGACCGATGATCTTTTTGAGCCGACGGTGCAGATTGTCGGCGTCCATACACTGTTTCATCGTTTGACCTCCATACCTGTTGGGGTATCTGCATTGTGCACTCTGCGCCGCGATTTTGCCAATATGCGCTGCCGCGCCGGTTTTGTGCGCCTTTGGCGAAAAAATGGCGTTTTGCGGCAATTTTCTCTTCCTCCGCGGTGTTGCAGAGCATAAAAAAGTGTGATAGGATATATTAGAAATAGCATGACCGGCGGCCATATTGCCGCCGGAGCGATTTTGAGGTATCTGAATGAAGAAAAGCGACAAAACACCCAAGCAGACCCACCGCCGCGCGGACCCGAACGTCATGGGCCTCCACGCGGATGTGGTGGAGCAGAATATCACCGAGACGCTGGAAACGAACTACATGCCTTACGCGATGTCCGTCATCGTTTCGCGCGCCATTCCGGAGATCGACGGTTTCAAGCCCTCGCACCGAAAGCTCCTTTACACGATGTACAAGATGGGGCTTCTCACCGGCGCGCGCACGAAGAGCGCGAACATCGTCGGACAGACGATGCGCTTAAACCCCCATGGCGACGCCGCGATCTACGACACGATGGTGCGCCTTTCCAAGGGCTACGGCGCGCTGCTGCACCCGTTCGTCGATTCGAAGGGCAACTTCGGCAAGGTCTATTCGCGCGACATGGCGTGGGCGGCCAGCCGATACACCGAGGCGAAGCTCGCGCCCATCTGCGCCGAACTCTTCCGCGACATCGACTCTGACACCGTCGATTTTGTCGACAACTACGATAACTCGATGAAAGAGCCGGCGCTGCTGCCAACAACGTTCCCGAATATCCTGGTCTCGGCCAACCAGGGCATCGCGGTCGGCATGGCGAGCCAGCTGTGCGGCTTTAACTTGGGCGAGGTCTGCGACACGACGATCGCCTTTTTGAAAAATCCTGAGGTGCGCATCAGCGAAACGCTGCTCGCGCCCGACTTCCCGACCGGCGGCGAGGTCCTGTACGACCCGCGCGCCATCGAGGACATCTACAACACCGGCCGCGGCGGCGTAAAGGTGCGCGCCCGCTGGCGCTACGACAAAAAAGAAAATCTCATCGAAATTTATGAAATTCCCTACACCACCACGACAGAGGCCATCATGGACAAGGTCGCCGAACTCATCAAGGCGGGCAAGGTCAAGGAAATTTCCGACATGCGTGACGAGACCGACCTCTCCGGCCTCAAGCTGACGATCGACTTAAAGCGCGGTGCCGACCCCGACAAGCTGATGCAGAAGCTCTTCAAGTCGACGACACTGCAGGATACGGCGTCGTGCAACTTCAACGTCCTGATCGGCGGCATGCCGCGCGTGATGGGCGTGCGCGAGCTTTTAGACGAGTGGTGCGCGTGGCGCACCGAGAGCGTCAAGCGCCGCGTGTACTTCGTGCTCAAAAAGCGGCAGGACAAGCTGCACCTCTTAAAGGGCCTTAAAAAGATCCTGCTCGACATCGACAAGGCCATCAAGATCATCCGTGAGACGGAAAAGGAGGCCGACGTCGTGCCGAACCTGATGATCGGCTTCGGCATCGACCAAATCCAGGCGGAATACGTCGCCGAGATCAAGCTGCGCAACATCAACCGCGAATATATCCTAAAGCGCGTGGAGGAGACGGCATCGCTCGAGGCGGAGATCGAAGACCTCGAAGATACGCTCGCGCGCCCGTCGCGCATCCGCAAGATCATCGTCAGCGAACTTGAGGACGTGCGCAAAAAGTACGCCGAGCCCCGCCGCACCGGCATCCTCTACGACTATGCCGAGGACGCCGAGAGCGAGGAGGACGCCATCGAGGACTATCCCGTGACGCTGTTTTTGTCGCAGCACGGGTACTTTAAAAAGATCACGCCGCAGTCGCTGCGCATGTCCGGCGAGCAGAAGTTCAAGGAGGACGACGCGCTCAGCGTGAGCGTGGAGAGCTCCAACGCCGCCGAGCTGATGTTCTTCACCGATAAGGCGCAGGTCTACAAGACGCGCGCGAGCGACTTTGCCGACGGCAAGGCGAGCCAGCTGGGCGATTACCTGCCCGCCAAGCTCGGCATGGACGAGGGCGAGAGCGTCATGGGCATGGTGCTGCCGGGCGACTACAGCGGCTATATGATCTTCTTCTTCGAAAACGGTAAGGCCGCAAAGGTCGAGCTGTCGGCCTACAAGACGACCTCGAACCGCCGCCGCCTGACCGGCGCTTACAGCGACAAGAGCCCGCTCAAAGCGCTGTTGCATCTCAAGGAAGACCGCGAGATCGCCGTCTATTCGACAGAGCCGCGCGTGCTGATCGTCAACACGGCGCTTCTTGGTGTGAAGACGACGCGCACGACGCAGGGCGTCGCGCTTTTGACGCTCAAAAAGAAGTACGTGCTCGACACGGTGCGCTTCCCGGAGGAGACCGGCATCACCGACCTTGCCCGCTACCGCGGCCGCAGCATTCCCGCGACGGGCGCGCTGCTCAAGACGGAGGACAGCGACGACAAGCAGCTCTCGCTGATTTGACGTCGGAAGCCTGAGAGAAACATATGAGGGGAGAAAATTTATGAAAAATAAAAAACTGCGCGAGCAGGTGAAAAGCTATATCATTGTCACGCTTGCCTGCGTGCTGTATGCCTTGTCGTTCGATTGGTTCTATGCACCGAATGGCTTTACGGTCGGCGGCTTTACGGGTATTTCGCAGATCATTAACTTTTTTGCACCCATTCTGCCGGTCGGTACGATGGTCATCGTGCTCAATGTGCCGCTTTTTATCGTGGGACTTAAAAAATTCGGCTTCGCATTTTTGTGCAAGTCCATCTACACGATGACGCTGAGCTCCATTTTGATCGACGTTGTCGCGGCCATCCACGAGTTTGCGCCCATGGACCCGCTGCTTGCGTGCCTGTACGGCGGCGTGACGCTCGGTATCGCCTCAGGCCTGCTGTTCCGCGAGGAGACGACGACGGGCGGCTCGGAGCTCGGCGCGTGGATCGTGCGGTCGCACGTTGAACGGCTGTCAATCGGCAACATCTGCCTCGGCATCGACCTGACGATCATTCTGATCTACGCCGCGGTGTTCCACAGCCTCAACAACGCGCTCTACGGCGCGCTCGCGCTCTATATCACGACGAAGGTGCTCGACCTGGTCGTCTACGGCCAGAACACGGCAAAGGTCGCCTACATCATCAGCGACAAGTATGAGGAGATCATGCAGGAGATGCTGCGGCGCGACATGGGCGTCACGCTCCTGAACGGCAAGGGCGGCTACACGGGCGCGGAGCGTCCGCTGCTGTTCTGCGCCATCCGCAAGAAGGAAGCGGTTTCGATCAAGCGCTATATCAAGGAGCTCGACCCCGACGCCTTTTTCATCGTCTGCGACGCGAGCGAGGTGCTCGGTGAGGGCTTTGGCGAATACGACCCGCAGGGCCTCTAAGGATATCAGGATACAAGGAGGAAGCAGGAATGGATCTTACGACGGTGGAGAAGAATCTCAAAGAGCGCGGCTTCAAGGTATCTGCCTTCGCGACGGCGAAGGAAGCGGCGGACTATCTGAACGCGCAGATCGACGGAGAGAGCGTGTCGTTCGGCGGCAGCATGACGCTCTCTCAGATGGGGCTTTTTGAAAGCCTCGGCAAGCACAACAAGATGTTCAGCCACTGGAACGTGCCCGACGGCATGAACGCTGCCGAGGTGCTCAAAAACGCCTCGACGTGCGACAACTACCTGCTCTCGGCCAACGGCCTTGCCGAAACGGGCGAGATCATCAACATCGACGGGACGGGCAACCGTGTGTCCTCATCGCTCTATGGCCACAAGAGGGTGTGGTTCGTCGTCGGCAGCAACAAGATCGCGCCGACCTATGACGAAGCGCTCTGGCGCGCCCGCAACATCGCTGCACCGAAAAACGCGCAGCGCCTCGGCGTGAAGACGCCGTGTGCCGTGAACGGCGACCGCTGCTACGACTGCAAGAGCCCGCAGCGCATCTGCCGCGGTCTTGTCGTGCTGTGGGAGGCCATCCGCAGCTGCGAGACCGAGGTCGTGCTCGTCGACGAGCCGCTTGGCTACTGAGAAAGAGAAATTTCACCCAAAAGGAGGGAGCGCCGTGCGCAAAAAGTTCATTCCGCTTTCGCTGGCGCTCTGCCTGACGCTCTCGGGCTGCGGCGGCAACGTCGTGCTTGAGCGTTCCTACAGCGTCTCCACGCCACACAGCGAGGTCTACTGGGAAAACGAGGGCGCGGACACCCTGCGCGCCGACAGCTATCAGGACCTCGTCAATGCGCTGCTGCTGCTCCTTGGCGAGCACAGCGAGGAAGGTGTCGTGCGTATTTACAGCGAGGAAGACGCCGCGGCCATGGCCGAGCAGGCCTGTAAGGAGGTGCAGGAGGAGACGGCACTGGGCGCGTATCTTCTTGACTACATCAGCTACACAGACACGCAGGAGCGCGCCTATTACGAGATGCACGTGCGCCTCGGCTACCGCCGCACGGCGGAGGAGCAGGCGGGCATTGTCACCGCGACGAGCACCGAGGCGCTGCCTGACCTTCTGCGCCTGACGGCGCGCGAGGGTTCGCTCAGCCGTATCGCCGTGCGCTTCACGTACTTCACCGCGGACCGTGACGGTATCCGCGACATGGTACGATCTGTGCAGGAGGAGGTCGACCCCGGCTTTACTGAGCCGTGGCAAGTGAACTTCTACCCCGATACCGACGATGTCGGCATTGTCGAGGTCGTGCTGCGGAAAGCGTAAAAAAGGATAAGAAAAGAGCCTGAACAAAAGTGTTCCTTCTTATAGGGACATGAGATGAACCTCCCCCCAAGGGCAACACCGA
>ENA-OPCW01001442-OPCW01001442.1-human-gut-metagenome-genome-assembly--contig:-NODE-1442-length-11962-cov-2.905182_pt1 | contig 11962 bp, 11 predicted proteins | sample MGYA00241258_ERZ501496 | MGnify/ENA primary metagenome ERZ501496 (study PRJEB25962, sample SAMEA2042660) | human gut metagenome | biome: human gut; feature: human-associated habitat; material: faeces...
AAGTCGGGAATGGGGCGGGAGTAGTCGAACTCCATAGCGTTGGTGTTCAGGCATACGAATTTTATCCGTCCGGCAATGAACGAAAAGTTGGGGTCGCCGAATACGGCGCGATATGTCTCTTCTCCTGTGCCAAGGCAGTCGTGGTTGCCAATCAAGGTAACATAGGGCACGTGGAGCTTGTTCATAATGTCGCGTTGCCAAAGGAACTCGTCAGTAACACCGAAGTCGCTCATGTCACCGCCATGAATAAGGAAGTCGATGTCGTCGCGCTTATTTATCTCTCCTACGAAATCCAGCGTCTCGTCATACCAGCGTTGCGAGTCGCCCATAGTCACGAATTTAATTGTTGTCTTGCCTTTGCATTTCTGTTCTATCTCTGCAATGTTATGGGCATTTACGTCGGTCTCACCGCTGATGCGCACATCATACGGGTGATAGTCTATCATGTCGCAGCCACCCATGAACAGGCAGAGGAATGATAGGAGTAAGGGATTATATGGCTTTATCATATTAATCAGCTTGGTATATAAGTGTATGCCTATGAAAACTGAGGGCAAAGGTAGAGTTTTCATTCAATAGAAAAGTTGTCCTATTTTCCGTTTTTCTGTCCTGTAAAAGAGATTTTGTTTCACTGCAACACTATACAAAAGGACATGGATTCTTTTCAGACGGAAGAATATAAGAACATACTGGATGGGCTGCTGTGTCTAATTATTGGACAGGCTGTGTCTAATTATTAGACACTGATACTTATACGGTCTGTCCACTACTTGCTGACAACCAGTGCTATAACTGTTTTGGCACGCTTTCTGCATTATCTTAGGCAGGAAAAATAACATAATAAATAAAAACATAACAATATAAATATAGTATGAAACAAATCTATTATGTCATTCAAACTTTGCTCCGGGGACGCGGCTCGAACATCATCAAAATTATCTCCTTGGGGTTAAGCCTGACGATGAGTATCCTGCTTTTCTCCCGCGTTGCATACGAGCAGAGCTTTGATACCTGCTACAAAGACTATGACAACCTTTACCAAATCTGGTCTGTATTTACCGTCAAAGGCGAAAAGTATCCGCCACAAGAACAGAACTGTGGTCCTGTGGCAGGCGCCATATTGGAGAATTTTCCGGAACAGGTGGAAGCTGCCACCAGCACTTGCTACTGGAAAAATTCTCCCTTGTACAATGGCAACATTCGTTTTGATGAAAAAAAGATTGTGGCAGACTCGCTCTTTTTTCAGACAATGGGTATCGAGGTGCTGAGTGGCAATCCGGTGAAGGACCTTCAGCAGCCTGATGTGATTTTCCTGAGCGACCGCTTTGCTAAGAAGATATTCGGCGGAGAGGATCCGGTGGGGAAGACTATCAATTACAATCACGAGAAGGATTTTATGGTGAAGGGCACGTATAAAGCATTGCCCGCAAACGCTACTGTCAATCCTGAAGCCGTTATCTCCATGCCTACCTTATGGAACGAAGGTTCCGGCGGTAACTATTCATGGCAGGGCGGGGACAGTTATCCTGAATATATCCGTTTCCGTTCCGGTGCGGACAAGTCGGTGGTGAACGCACGTATAGACGCTATGATAGAGAAGTACCGTCCGGAAGAGAGTAAAACGAAATATGGATATACGGCGTTTGTAAAGCCTATCCGCGATACATACCGGAACTATGAGAGTGTGAAACGGATGCGTAATATCATGAGCGTTCTCGGCTTTGCCATTCTTTTTATAGCGGCGTTGAATTATGTGTTGATTTCCATTTCTTCGCTCACCTATCGTGCCAAAGCGGTAGGCGTGCATAAGTGCAATGGTGCAAGCGGCGGTAAGATATTCGGTATGTTCCTTTTGGAGACGGGCATCATCATTGTGGCAGCCTTGCTCTTAATGGCTTTGGTGCTGCTGAATTTTCGGGAGTTCTTTGAGGATACTGCTGCGGCAAAGCTCTCCTTACTGCTTGCTCCGGAGCGCATTTGGGTTCCGTTGACGGTAATCGGCGTATTGTTTATAGTGGGCGGGGTGTTGCCGGGGCGATTGTTTGCCCGTATTCCCGTATCTCAGGTATTCCGCCGTTACACCGAGGGTAAGAAGGGGTGGAAACGTCCGCTGCTTTTCATCCAGTTTGCGGGTGTGGCATTCATCAGCGGACTTATGTGTGTGGTGATGGCGCAATATCAATATGTACTGAACAAGGATATGGGGTATAACCCGCAACGGCTGGCGCTTGCCAATGCTTATTGGAATAAGGAAAAAGAGTGTGACGCCGCTTTCCAATTTTTTAAGGGACTTCCTTATGTAGAGGCTGTTACCAGTGCCAATAATACTCCTATCAGTGGATACAGCGGATCTATGATTCGCGATGAATCGGGCAATGCGCTCTTCTCCACACGTGCTTGTTACTATATGCGTGAGGATTATCCGGCGATGATGGGCATGACGTTCAAGACCGGCCGCATGGCCCGTACGGAAGATGAAGTTATAGTGAACGAAACATTCGCAGATATGATGCATTGGGGGAATGATGCTGTGGGACGCACAGTTGATGTTGACGGCACTGCACAGATGAAGGTGGTGGGAGTGCTGAAAGATTTTCAGATAGAGGACTTTACTGCCGACAAGATGCCTTTCGTTGCACGCTACAATAAATATTTCGTGGGAACGATACATGTCCGTCTGAAAGAACCTTTTGTCCGGAATCTGCAACAACTGAACAAAGATGTAGCTGATGCTTTCCATAATCAGACTATCGACTTCATCGGCTATGAAAAGAAGATTACCGATTCTTATAATTCCGTTCGCGTGTTCCGCAATGCCACATTGATGGCGGCCATAACAATGTTCTTCGTCATGCTGATGGGTTTGATAGGATATACCGCCGATGAAGTGCGCCGTCGCAGTAAGGAGATTGCCATTCGCAAAGTGAACGGCGCGGAAGCATCTTCTATCTTGGAACTGCTTTCTAAGGACATACTTGTTGTGGCATTGCCGGCGGTTATTCTCGGAAGCCTCGCGTCATGGTACATCAACGGCGTCTGGATGGAACAGTTTGCCGAGCAGATTCCTCTCGGTTGGATTGTATACCTGCTGGTGATAATCGTCAATCTGGTGATAATAGTAGGTTGTGTTCTTTGGAAATCCTGGCGGATAGCCAACGAAAATCCGGTGAACAGTATTAAGAGTGAATAAAAAGATAATATAAATAAAAATGGATATTATGATTGAAATTAATAACATCAGTAAAGTATTCTGTACTTCGGAAGTAGAGACGGTAGCACTGAATCACGTAAACCTCGAAGTCAAAGAGGGAGAGTTTGTAGCCATTATGGGGCCGTCCGGTTGCGGCAAGTCCACCTTGCTGAACATCCTCGGGCTGCTGGACAATCCTACGGAGGGCAGTTACAAGCTGCTCGGTCAGGAAGTAGCGGACTTGAAGGAAAAGGAACGTACCCGTGTGCGCAAGGGCAAGCTGGGATTCGTGTTCCAGAGCTTCAACCTGATAGACGAACTGAACGTCTACGAGAATGTGGAACTTCCCCTCACATATCTGGGCGTAAAAGCCGGAGAACGCAAACGCATGGTGGATGATATTCTGAAACGGATGAATATCGGTCACCGGGCCAAGCACTTCCCACAACAACTTTCCGGCGGACAGCAGCAGCGTGTGGCCATTGCCCGCGCTGTGGTAACAAACCCGAAGTTGATTCTTGCCGATGAGCCTACCGGTAACCTGGATTCCAAAAACGGTGCGGAGGTGATGGCTTTGCTGACCGAATTGAACAAAGAGGGCACTACCATTGTCATGGTGACGCACTCCCGGCATGATGCATCATTTGCACATCGTACGGTGCACCTGTTTGACGGTAGTATAGTGGCGAGTGCGGCTTATGTATATCCACAGCGCGATGACAGCCGTAACGAAAGCAAAGAAGTCTGATACGGGCATACAGGTCCAGATGCCATCCAGTCCCATGTAGCGGGGGAGAATAATCAATCCCGGCAATAAGTATAGCAGTTGCCGGGTGAGGGACAGGAATATGCTGATCTTCGCTTTGCCGATACTTTGGAAGAAGTTGCCGATAACGATTTGCGCACCCACCAGCGGGAACATGGCTATGCCGATGCGCACTCCTCTTGAAGCCATGTCAATCAACTGCTCATCACTCGTAAAGATTGCCGATACGGCATGCGGAAACAGTTCGCAGATGATAAAGCCGGTGCTGGTGATGCATACGCCTGCAATGATGCTCAGGCGCAAGGTTGCCTTTACCCGGTCGTGTTTCTGTGCTCCGAAGTTATAGCCGACAATGGGCTGCATACCCATAGTCAGCCCTAATACAATCATTACATACAGCACCAGTAGCCGGTTCATTATGCCATATGCTCCGATAGCCATGTCGCCGCCGTAATGTTGCAGGCTGTTGTTGACGATGATTACAATGACGCACGCCGTTACATTCATTAGGAACGGTGACATCCCTATGGAGAATATGCTGCTGATAATGCGTTTTTTCATTTTCCAGAACCCCGGCTGCAACCGTACGATACTTGTCTTTTGCAGGAAATGGCTCACTACCCACACCATACCGATGAACTGTGAGATGACAGTTGCCGTTGCCGCACCGCGGATGCCCCAGTCAAAGTGGAAGATAAAGACAGGGGCCAGTATGATGTTGCAGACCACCGTAACCATTGAGGTCAGCATGGCTTTCTTGGGATAACCGGTGGCGCGCATCACATTGTTCAGCCCGATCATCGTATAGGTAATGGGAGTACCCAGCAAGATCACTTGCATAAAGTCCCTCGCATAGGGCAAGGTGTCGTTGCTGGCCCCGAAGAAACGCAGGATCTCATCCAGGAAGAAGAAAGAGATGCTGCCAAACAGGAATGAGTTGACCAGGCAGAGCATCAGGGTGTTGTTCAACACTTCCGCTGCCCCGTCCATATCTTTCTGCCCCAGCCGTATGGACGAAATGGCGGAACCGCCTGCCGAAACCAGTGTACAGAAAGCAACCACCAGGTTCATCAACGGGAAAGTAATGGCAAGTCCGGCAATACCCATGGCGCCTACGCCATGACCGATAAATATACTGTCGATGATATTGTACAGTGAAGTGATTGTCATTCCGATAATGGCAGGAATAGAATACTGTACAAGAAGCTTGCCGATTCGTTCGGTTCCTAAAATATGCGGATCATTCATTTGATATTCGTCAATTAAGCATCTGCAAAGATAGGAAATATTTGCTCAGTTCGATGATTATTCAGACCTTTGCGGCTGAATATTATATTTGTTTTAATCATGGATACAATAAAAACAACGGCCGTCCTTTTTGATTTTGACGGAGTGATCATGGATACTGAAGCACAGTATTCTTTCTTTTGGCATAAAGCTGGTGTCGATTATCTGGGTATGGACGATTTGGAAAACCGCGTGAAAGGTCAGACGCTGACCTACATCTACGATACTTTTTTTGGCGGAAAAGCGAAAGAACAGGAGGAAATCACCGCTGCCCTTATACGCTTTGAACAAGAAATGGATTATGATTATATTCCCGGTGTGCTTGATTTTATTGCCGATTTGCGCCGTAACCATGTGCAAATGGCGGTTGTCACCAGTTCCAATGACCAGAAAATGGCTGCTGTCTATCGCGCCCGTCCCGAAGTGAGAACGATGTTCGACCGTATCCTTACGGCGGAAATGTTTACCCGGTCCAAGCCGGCTCCCGATTGTTTCTTGCTTGGAATGGAAGTGTTCGGAACAACACCTGACACCACTTATGTGTTCGAAGATTCCTTTAACGGACTGAAAGCGGGCATGGCATCCGAAGCTACTGTCATAGGGTTGGCCACGACAAATCCTCGTGAGTCCATTGCTCCCTTATGCCATTGTGTATTGGATGATTTTAGGGGCTTCACTTACGATAAAATGCTTCAAGTGCACAAGTAATGGGAAAAAGCACTAACTTTGCGCGCAATTTAAAATCATTAACACACTAAACATTATGGCTGGATATATTTCAGACGACACTCGTAAAGTAACTACGCATCGCCTTGTTGAGATGAAACAAAGAGGCGAAAAAATATCAATGTTGACTTCCTATGACTATACCATGGCGCAGATTGTAGATGGCGCTGGCATGGACGTTATTTTGGTGGGAGACTCCGCTTCCAATGTAATGGCGGGTAACGTGACTACGCTGCCGATAACACTCGACCAGATGATTTATCATGCCAAGTCCGTTGTTCGTGGTGTGAAGCGTGCAATGGTGGTAGTGGATATGCCTTTCGGTTCCTATCAGGGAAATGAAATGGAAGGCCTTGCTTCGGCCATCCGTATCATGAAGGAGAGCCATGCGGATGCTTTGAAGCTGGAAGGCGGAGAGGAGATCATCGGTACGGTGAAACGCATCCTCAGTGCCGGTATTCCCGTCATGGGACATCTCGGACTGATGCCGCAGTCCATTAATAAATATGGAACATATACAGTACGTGCCAAAGACGATTCGGAGGCGGAAAAGCTGATACGTGACGCTCATTTGCTGGAAGAAGCCGGATGCTTTGCCATTGTATTGGAGAAGATTCCCGCTGCGCTGGCAGAGCGCGTGTCGAGCGAACTGACTATTCCTATTATCGGTATCGGAGCCGGTGGCGGGGTAGACGGACAGGTATTGGTGGTTCAGGACATGCTGGGTATGAACAATGGGTTCCGTCCCCGTTTCCTGCGTCGCTATGCCGACCTTCATACAGTGATGACGGACGCTATCAGCCATTACATATCCGATGTGAAGAATTTAGACTTCCCGAATGAGAAAGAACAGTACTAACGGACTTATGACGCTGAATTTCTGGCGGATGTGCATAGCAAACCTGCTGCTGTTTGCATCTGCCTACATGCTCTTTCCCGTACTTTCGTTTGTGATGCCGGAGCAAGTGGGGATATCGCTTCCTCAAACGGGGACTATATTTCTGGCGTTTGCGGCGGCAATGTTCGCGGTAGGGCCGTTCCATGCCTTCCTGTGCGATGAGTACAAGCGGAAGAACGTATTGCTTTATTCCACCCTTATCATGCTGGCGGCAACGGCAGGCTATGTCTTTGCAGACAGTTATGCGAAGCTCTTGCTGCTTGCATCGGTGCAAGGGGCATGTTTCGGGCTGGCAACGACGGCCGGCATTACGGTGGCTATCGACATCACAGCATCTACAAGACGCAGTGCGGGAAATATGGTATACGCATGGTCGGCAAGGTTGGGTATGCTGATAGGAGCGGGAGCAGGTGTTTTATTGTTCGATTTCTATGGCTTCCGTACGGTTGTCTATCTGGCTGTTGCCGCAGGGGCTTTCAGCATGTTTTTAGCTTCGAGGGTATATGTCGCTTTTCGTGCGCCTATCGGTATGAGGTTGTGTGGCATGGACCGTTTCCTGCTGCCGCGTGCATGGGTTCCGGCGCTGAACATGCTGCTGATTGCTTTTGTTCCGGGGGTATTGTTGCCCTTATTGTACATAGGAGATTACATTGCGCTTTTAGCATTGGTGATATTGGTATGCCTGACAATGCCTTTCACAAAGATGTTTGTGAAGCTGTCGCACCATTGCCAAAGAGGTACGGCCAATACGACGTGCTATTTGGCTATGGAAACGGGACTTCTGGCTGGGCTTGCAACCGCCTGCCGGTTGGCCGATGCATATCTGCTCTATCATGCTGCCGGCGTAGCTACCATACTCGCGATCTTTTTCTTCGCACTATTGACCTATCCCTATTATAAGAAAAAAAGGGTAAGGTAAAAAAACAGGCCCTTAAAAATACGGTATAAAGATAATCAACCCTATAATTGCCGCCGCAACAGCGCATATCAGCACTGCTCCGGCGGCAATGTCTTTCACCTGGCCCGCAACGGGATGCCGTTCGGGAGACACCAAGTCTACCAGTTTCTCAATGGCGGTATTGAACAGTTCGGCTGCGATAACCGTCCCTATACACATCACAACCATTATCCATTCGGTACGTGTAATTCCCAAAACAATCCCTGCTATGATTACTGCCATCGCAGCAATCAAGTGAAAACTCAGGTTTTGTTCCTTGCCTACACAGCTTTGAATACCCTTCCAAGCATAACCGAAGCTGCGGAGTTGTTTTTTTAAATCATATTTCATGAGCAGTTGGCGATTGGTGATGAATGATTGGTGATGAATCACTTGAACTCAGTTTCTTGAAACCTGCTTCACTCCCTTTATCGTTCTCAATTTCTTGATAAGCGCTTCCAGACGTCCGGTGTCGCCCACCATGATGGTCAGTGTACCGGAGAACAAGCCGTCGTGCGAATCTATGCCTATGCTCCGCAACGTGATTCCGGTTTCTTTGGAGATGATGGAAGTGATGTTCGTTACGATACCGATGTCGTCGTGCCCCACTACACGCAGTGTGATGGGGTACTGGGTCCCTTGGGATTTACCCGCCCAGCGTGCCTTTACGATACGGTATCCGAAACGCTCGCGCAGGTCGCTCGCGTTCGGGCAATCGCAACGGTGTATTTTGATACCGCCGCTTACGGTGACAAAGCCGAATACCTCGTCGCCGTAGATTGGATTGCAGCAACGTGCCAGTTTGAAGTCCAGCCCTTTCAGGTTTTGGTCGATGACGAGCACGTCCTCCTTGGCATTTGTCTCTTCGGGCAGGGCGGCTGCTTGCAGGTTATAACCTTCGGCGCTACGGTAGACGATGTCGTCGTGCGTATCGTTTTCCCGTTTCTGCAGTTCAAGGTACTTGTCTATGATGTCGTTCACGTCGAGCGTTTCGTCGGCGATGCTCTGATAGAAGTCCGTCACCACTTTGAAGCCGAGGCGTTTGATGACGGCGCATTGTTTGTTTTCAAGGTAGTTCATCGTTATCGACCATTGTGCGGCACGTGCCGGCGTTACGGTCAGACCGTTCCATACGCAGTCGATGGTTTTTGCTTCCATTTCGGACTCCTTCTTGCCCCAATCGATAAGTTTGAATTCAACCGCGATTATTTTCTTGACTTTCTCGCTGATTTTTGCAAAGACCGCTTTTGCAAGGTCGGTGTCGAAACCGCCCGTCGTTTTGTCGCCTTCGCCGAGAGCCATGGGCGCGTTCAAGGTGAATCCGATGACGATTTTGCCTTTGTTTTTGATATAGTCAAGTTCTGTATTGTCCGCTTCGCCCGTGGGTTTGGAGTAGACAAGGTCGAGCGTTGCGCCGTCGATGCCGTAATTTTCGGCGATTGTTTTGTAGTCGGCGTCTTTAAGTTCAACAAGAACTTGATTGACAAGGTCGGTGAGCGCGTTGTATTTGCCGTCGGCCGCTTTTCTGAAAGCGATGCCGTAGTATTCCTTTTCAAATTCCACGTCGGCGATCGTCAGATTTTTCGCCATTGCGGAGTCGCGGTTTAAAAGATAGTTCCCCATCGTGTAGTCCATTATGCCAACGTCGGCGGTTTTGGCGTTGAGTTCCTTGAAAACGTCTGCCTGCGCCGAGAGCGCGGTGTAGCCGGGTTTTGTTTCCTTGTTGCAGGCTGCAAGCGCAAACGCCATCACGAAAACTATTGAAATAATCGAAACGATAACGGTGATTTTCTTTTTCATGTTTTTACCTCGGTTTAACGCGTTAGTAATTTAGCGTAATAAAGTGTTATGAATGGATAATACCATATAAAAAAGGTTTTGTAAAGCAAAAAACAAGCATTTTCAAAAATTTTTTTGCTTATATAATAATAAAAATAGTTATATACGATAAAAACAAAATAAAAACGGACGCAGGGTTGCGTCCGTCTTGTGCGACATAACTCTTATTTGTGGTTGCCGTTAAGCAGCGCGAAGTTCTGTTTGTTCGCCTTATAAAGGTTTTTGAACACTTCAAAGCCCTTATCGTAAACTTCCGCTTTCAGCTTCAAATTGGGCTTAAACGTCTTTTTTGCGGGGATAAAGTCCTTAACTTTGTCAAACGAAGCAGACCCGTTTCGAGAGAGACTGTCAGCATTTGATTGGGCTTTATCCGTATATTTTTATTCTTATCAGTATACACTTCCACCTGCCCTTCTTTTAAGAGAACTGTTGGATCCTCACCGGAATACGATTTCACATTAAATGTAGTACCCAGTACACGTACTTTCAACCTCTCCGTTTCCACCAAAAACGGCTTGTGTTCATCACGGTTCACTTGAAACAAAGCCTCACCTGCCAGTTTGACCGTACGGTAACCCCTAGCAAATTTGGTGGGATAAGTAAACCGGCTACCTGAGTTCAACCAGATGTGTGTACCATCCTCCAATACCAAATTGGCTGTCTGCGAGTTGGGGACAATTACCGTATTAAATCCAACCGGTCGTGTAACCTCCATGTAATATAACGTTCCCAACCCTACTGACAATACAATTGCTATTGATGCAGTTATTTTTAGGAAGAGTGATGATTTAGGTTTATGGATATCGTTTTTTTGTGTTGTATTGTATGTCTCCTGTTCCTTAATTTTGGATTCAGATCTACTCATCATCTTCTCTATCATCTTTTGGTAAGATGCATTCAGATGTATCTTTGTTGCATAGTTGGCTTCTTCTTTTTTCGACCAGATTTCCTCCAACGAGAACAAAAAAGTCGAGTTAGCAGGTTCTTCCCTTCTCCATTTGTTGATCTTTTTGTAATCCTCCTCCGAAGCGGAATGATTTAAAAAACGCTTTAATACATTTAAATCCATATTACAGTAATATATAATTCAACATTAGAGCAATCCAAATTCCGACATGCCTCAAGGACTTGCGCAATTCCGCGATGGCTTGGGCAAGGTGTGTCTGTACCGTACGTAAGGACACATGCATCTGATTGGCTATGTCCTTTTGTGACTTCCCTTCGAAGTAGAATAAGTTTAAAGCTTCCGCACGTCTGGGAGGCAATTGCCTGATTGCATTTTCCAGCAACTTATAGTTCAACTCCTCATTCGTTTCAGACATCGAAACAGTCGATTCAATTTTCTGGTTGTAATATTCACAACGATCAATGGCCAGTTGCCACTGTTCCCGGTAGTTCTCCACTACCTTTTGGTGCTTCAGATAGTTTAGACAACTGTTTTGCGTGGCTTTGAATAGAAAGGCGGCCAGCCTACTGGAAACAATCATATGATGTTGTTCCCAGTAAGCGACAAATACATCATGTACTATATCTTCAGCAACCTCTTCATCAACAAATTTACATGCATGAACCATCAATTTAGGATACAGTTCATCATAAACTTGTCTAAAATGACTGATAGAATCCCCCCCCTTTTCTTGCATTCCATTTGAATATTGAGAGTCCATAATAACGGTTTGTATCTGTGGCTATTTGATGGCAGACAATACGATTTTTTCCATAACCTCATATCCTACAATTTTAACGCTATACCCTTCCGTATTTTCTTCCCACGAGCGAATATAACTTCCATTTAATCCTGCCCATTCGTTCTCAGAATAACACTCAATAATAGGCTTTTCAGCAGTAATATTCACATAAGCAATTCTCGCAGCCGCTCCGGCCAGCACAAATATTAAAGTATATATTGCTATCTTTCTTTTCAATTTTGAATGGTTATTGTCGCTCATAGCCGACTACTCTCCCTTCTTCAATAAAATAAATGCTATCTGACAGTTCTTTTAATACCGAATAGTCATGACATGTTAAAACAATTAATGCGCCTCTTTCTTTTTCTTGTTGCAATATACACTTAACCATTTCCACGCCTTTGCTATCAAGAGCATTTGTGGGCTCATCAATCAATATAATATCTGGATGTTCCATAATTGCAGCCGCTATGCCCAATCGTTGCTTCATTCCTAACGAAAAGTATTTATATTTTTTCTTTCCCGCATCAGCTAATTCTACTTTTTTTAATAAGTCCTTAATTTCTTCTCCTGAAACCTTATTTTTTACAGAAGCCATATATCTTAAATTGTCATAAGCAGAATACCCATC
>ENA-OPCW01001448-OPCW01001448.1-human-gut-metagenome-genome-assembly--contig:-NODE-1448-length-11936-cov-7.541621_pt1 | contig 11936 bp, 7 predicted proteins | sample MGYA00241258_ERZ501496 | MGnify/ENA primary metagenome ERZ501496 (study PRJEB25962, sample SAMEA2042660) | human gut metagenome | biome: human gut; feature: human-associated habitat; material: faeces...
GTCACGGCGCCAATCGGCTTTATTACTGTATCCGCGACCATATTGCGCAAAACTGACATGATCAGGAAAATCTTCGCCCGGGTTGGGATAAGGATAGAAATAATCATCCATATGAATGGCATCCACATCATAACGGGTAACAATATCGCGCACAATCTTGCAAATGTATTTACGGTTTTCGGGCAAAGCCGGATCAAAATAAAGTTGCCCAGCATAATTCACGAAACGTTCCGGATTCTTATTATACGGATGAATGGGTGATAAGGCAGTAGTTCCCTTTGTCTTGGCACGGTAAGGGTTAATCCAGGCATGGAACTCCATTCCACGCTTATGGCATTCATCAATCATGAACTGCATCGGGTCCCAGTAAGGTGAAGGCACTCTGCCCTGCACTCCTGTAAGAAAGCGGCTCCACGGCTCATAAGAAGATTTATACAAGGCATCGGCTTCTGCACGTACCTGAAAAATTATCGCATTAATGCCTGCGCCCTGCAGACTGTTTAGTTGATTTATTAACAGCCGCTGTATCTTCTCTGTCGGCATTCCCTGGAACTGTCCATTCACACACTGAATCCATGCACCGCGGAACTCACGTTTAGGATAACGTGTCTGAGCACTGACAACAGAAGTAAAAAGTAGTGCTATCAATAAAAGAAGAATAGTTTTTGCTCTCATTTTGTTATTCTTGTTTAATACGCTTGCAAAGATAAGAAAACTTATAATTATCTTTGCATATTAAACCAAATTCAATAAAGAATGTCAGAAAGTAACTATATATCCATAAAAGGAGCAAAGGTAAACAACCTCAAAAACATCGATGTAAACATTCCACGCAACAAGCTGGTCGTCATCACGGGACTATCCGGTTCCGGAAAATCATCCTTGGCTTTTGATACATTATACGCTGAAGGTCAGCGACGCTATGTAGAAAGCCTGTCATCATACGCCCGTCAATTTCTGGGCCGCATGAGCAAGCCTGAGTGTGATTTCATCAAAGGTATACCACCCGCTATCGCCATAGAGCAAAAAGTGAACAGCCGCAATCCTCGTTCCACCGTGGGTACTTCCACCGAAATATATGAGTATCTGCGACTGCTCTATGCACGCGTGGGGAAGACTTATTCCCCCATTAGCGGGCAACTGGTGAAAAAACATAGTATTGAAGATATTGTAAACTGTATGCTTTCCTTTCCTAAAGGAACGAAATACACGGTTCTCACTCCTATGATGCCCCGTGAAGGCCGTACACTGCTCCAGCAACTGGAAATGGACTTGAAACAAGGATTTACCCGTATAGAGGTGAACCGTGAAATAGTCCGTATAGAAGATTTTCTGCAACAAACAGCTGCCGAAGATAAAAAACAAAACATCTATCTGCTGGTAGATCGCATGACAGCCGATGATAGCAAAGACAGTATCAGCCGCCTCACCGATTCTGCCGAAACGGCCATGTACGAGGGAGACGGGAATTGCCTCCTCCGCTTCTACTCTGCTGACGGAAGTACGCAGCTGTTCTCTTTCAGCACTAAATTCGAGGCCGACGGAATTAAATTCGAAGAACCGAATGACCAAATGTTTTCATTCAATTCCCCTCTCGGCGCTTGTCCCGAATGCGAAGGCTTCGGTAAAGTGATAGGTATAGATGAACATCTGGTGATTCCAAACCGTGCTCTGAGTGTATATGACGGAGCTGTCCTTTGCTGGCGTGGTGAAAAGATGGGGGAATGGCTACAGGAATTCATTCATGAAGCTCCCGCCCACGATTTCCCCATCTTCGCCCCTTATTATGAACTGACACAGGAACAAAAAGATTATTTATGGCATGGACCTAGAAATAAGGCCTGTATAGATTCTTTCTTCAAAATGCTGGAAGAAAACCAATATAAAATACAATATCGTGTGATGCTGGCACGATACAGGGGAAAAACTATTTGTCCTGTCTGCCACGGAACACGCTTGAAAAAAGAAGCCGGTTATGTAAAAGTAGGTGGAAAATCCATCTCTCAACTGGTTGACTTACCTATTCACGACTTAAAAGAATTCTTCCGCACTCTAGAACTAGATGCACATGACACAGCCATCGCCAAACGGATCTTAACGGAAATTACCAACCGCATCAACTTCCTCATGGATGTGGGTTTGGGATATCTTACACTGAACCGTCTCAGCAACTCGCTCTCCGGCGGTGAAAGCCAGCGCATCAATCTGGCCACCTCATTAGGCAGCAGCTTGGTAGGCTCACTCTATATCCTGGACGAGCCCAGTATCGGATTACACAGCCGTGACACCGACCGGCTGATAAAAGTACTTCGTCAGTTACAGGAACTGGGAAATACCGTAGTAGTGGTAGAACATGATGAAGAAATAATCCGTGCTGCCGATTATATCATTGATATCGGTCCTCAAGCAGGACGTTTAGGAGGACAAATAGTATATCAAGGCAACATGAACGATCTTCAAAGAAACAGTAACAGTTATACGGTGCGCTATTTGTTGGGAGAAGAAAACATAGAGATTCCCCGATGCCATCGTCCGTGGAACAATTATATAGAAATAAAAGGTGCGCGTGAAAACAACCTTAAAGGCATTGACGTAAAATTTCCACTGAATGTAATGACGGTAGTTACGGGAGTCAGCGGTTCGGGGAAGAGTACGTTGGTACGTGATGTCTTTTACAAGGCATTGAAACGCGAATATAGTGAAGCTAGCGAACGGCCGGGTGAGTTCATCTCTTTGGAAGGAGATGTACAGCTGGTGAAAGATATTGAATTTGTAGACCAGAATCCTATCGGAAAATCATCACGCAGCAATCCGGTAACCTATGTAAAAGCATACGACGAAATACGAAAACTCTTTGCCGAACAGCCTCTTGCCAAGCAAATGGGATATACTGCCGGATATTTCTCATTCAATACCGAAGGCGGGCGCTGTGAGGAATGCAAAGGTGACGGTACGGTAACCGTTGAAATGCAATTTATGGCAGATTTGGTACTAGAATGTGAGTCTTGTCATGGAAAACGTTTCAAGAGCGACACGCTGGAAATAAAATTCCAAGACAAGAGCATCTATGACATTCTGGAAATGACAGTGAATCAAGCCATTGAATTCTTTGCCGAATACAATCAAAAAAAGATAGTGAAGAAACTAATTCCATTACAAGAAGTGGGATTGGGATATATAAAGTTAGGACAAGCCTCCTCCACTCTTTCCGGCGGCGAGAACCAACGCGTAAAACTAGCTTATTTTCTGAGCATAGAGAAAGTACAACCCACTATTTTTGTATTCGATGAACCAACCACAGGTCTGCATTTTCATGATATCAAGAAACTGCTGGAAGCATTTGAAGCCTTAATCAGCCGCGGACATACCATTATCATTATCGAGCATAATATGGATGTGATAAAATGTGCCGACCATGTGATTGACCTAGGACCCGAAGGAGGAAATATGGGAGGAAATCTGGTAGTTGCGGGCACTCCGGAAGAGGTTGCAGCATGTGCGGCATCTTATACGGGACAGTTTTTGAAGGAAAAACTGGCGATGGATTCTCCTGATTGATTTTTTATTCACCGCTGATTGTCCAAACTGACACAAATTATTAAATATGATTATACGCAATATACCACTAGATGATAAATGGGAATTTAAAAGTGATTTATTCCGTTCTGTAAATTTAGCATTTTGTGGTATGATTGCAGAATCATTTTACTAAAAATCTGTTTTAATGTTTTCCGCATTGTCAATCTAAACGAAAATATGAGTAAATTTAGAATTGAATTAACAACCTTATAAATCAACAGAATATGAAAAAACTTTTTTTACTACTCTTGCTGTTCCCTTTCCTATTGGGATGTTCACAAAAAGAGAAAGAATTCACCGTTCTTCAATGGAACATTTGGCAAGAAGGAACTGTAATTCCCGGTGGTTACGACGCTATTGTGAATGAAATAGCCCGTCTTCGTCCGGACTTCGTCACATTGAGCGAAGTACGTAATTACGAAAACACCAATTTCACTGCCCGCCTAGTGCAATCATTAAAGGAAAAAGGAGAAACCTATTATTCCTTCTATACCTATGATACAGGTCTGTTAAGCCGATACCCCATCACTGATTCATTAACCGTTTTTCCCGAAAAGAATGACCACGGCAGTATCTATCGCCTTACAGCCGATATGAACGGACAGAAAATAGCAGTCTACACCGCTCATCTTGATTATTTGGATGACGCCTATTATAATGTACGCGGATATGATGGTTCTACTTGGGAAGAAATCCCTATCCCCACTACCGTAGAAGAAGTATTAAAGAGAAATGTAGCCTCACAACGCGATGACGCCATCAGACTATTCATTGAACAGGCAAAAAAAGATCGTGCAGCCGGCTACACCATCATTTTAGGAGGAGATTTTAATGAACCTTCACATCAAGATTGGACTGAAGAGACCAAAGACCTGTATGACCATCATGGCTTTGTAATCCCCTGGACAGTTCCTGTCCTGTTAGACGAAGCCGGATTGAAAGACGCCTATCGAGAATTCTATCCAGATGTATTAAACTATCCCGGCTTCACTTATCCTTCGGATAATCCGGCAAAGCCCGCCGACAAAATAACCTGGGCTCCCAAAGCAGATGAACGCGACCGTATAGATTACATTTGGTATTATCCCGAAAAGGGGTTGAAAGTGAAAGACGCCGCCATTTTCGGTCCGAAAAATTCCATAGTCCGTGCACAGCGTGTTCAGGAAACATCTAAAGACAAGTTTATAGAACCATTGGGCGTATGGCCTACAGACCATAAAGGAGTACTGGTTACTTTCCAATATCCCGCCAAATAATATCGTTTTTCCCAATATTTCTGTTATCTTTGTCCAATAACCTAATTTATTATCCTATGACCAAATGTACACATAAGCAGTTAATGACCGCCTGTATGTTAGCAGGCACATTGATGTTGGGAGCATGTACCAGTACTCCCCCTGTAACAAAAGAGGTATCCATTGTACCCATAACCAACCATCTGGAGGAAACAAACGGTGCTTTTGTATTGAAAAGTAATACCTCCATCGGTGTTATTGACGCCGAACTAATTCCCGCAGCCGAGTATTTGGCCGATATGCTTTCCAGTGCCACAGGCTACGACCTTAAAGTAAAAGAAGGCGAAGGAACCATCACCCTTGCCTTGGGGGATGTTCAAGGAAAAGAAGGTGCCTATACCCTGACAGCCGAGAGCGATAAGGTCAACATTACAGGTAACTCTTACGGAGGTGTCATTGCAGGTATCGAATCCCTCAGACAGCTGTTTCCCCCGCAAATAGAATCTAAAGAAATTGTTAAAGGTACAGACTGGGCCATACCGGCCGTTAACATTCAAGATGCCCCCCGCTTTGAATGGAGAGGCATCATGCTGGACGTATCCCGCCATTTCTACACAATAGATGAGGTGAAAGAATTACTGGATGTCATGGCCCTTTACAAGATGAATAAATTCCACTGGCATCTTACCGATGACCAAGGATGGCGTATCGAAATCAAGAAATATCCTTTACTGACGGAAAAAGGAGCCTGGCGCAAATTCAATTCCCATGACCGCGAATGCATACGTCAGTCAAAGACTGATAACAATCCGGATATGGCAATTCCCGAAGACAAGATACGCATCGTAGAAGGTGACACCCTATATGGAGGCTACTACACTCAGGAAGATATCAAGGATGTCATAGCATACGCCAAAATACGAGGCATAGATATTATTCCCGAAATTGATATGCCGGGACACATGCTGGCAGCTGTGAGTAACTATGAAGGTGTTTCCTGTTTTAACGAAACCGGTTGGGGAAGCGTCTTCTCCTCACCTGTTTGTCCGGGGAAAGACTCTGCATTGGAGTTCTGCAAGAATATTTATGCAGAACTGATAGCCCTTTTCCCCTATAAGTATGTACATATAGGAGGTGACGAAGTAGAAAAAACCAATTGGAAAAAATGTCCGGACTGCCAGAAACGTATGCATGACAATAATCTGAAAACCGAAGAAGAACTGCAATCATGGTTCATTCATGACATGGAGAGATTCTTTAACGGGAAAGGCAAAGAAATGATAGGCTGGGATGAAATCATTGAAGGCGGATTGTCTAAAACAGCTACCGTAATGTGGTGGCGCAGCTGGGTAAAAGATGCAGCGACCAAGGCAACGGCACAAGGCAACCCTGTCATTTTCACTCCTAACGGACAATTTTATTTGGATTATGCAGAAGACAAGAATTCTATGGCAAGCATTTATAATCTGGATACGACAGACAACCTGACTCCCGAGCAGCAGTCGCTGATTTTAGGAGTGCAGGGAAATATTTGGTGCGAATGGATTCCTTCCAACGCACGTATGCAATATATGGCCATTCCACGTTTGCTGGCTATTGCCGAATTAGGTTGGAGCAAACCGGAGCAAAAAGACTGGAATGCCTTCAAACAACGCCTGTCTGATCAGTTTGAACGTCTCAATATCATGGGTATCAATTACCGTATACCCGATTTGGAAGGCTTTAATGCCGTCAACGCCTTTATCGGTGAAGGAACCATCAATGTAACTTGCCTTGACCCCACTGCGGAAATTCACTATACCACTGATGGCAGTACTCCTACTTTACAATCTCCCGTATATGAAGGTCCCATCAAAGTGACTGAAACCACAGACTTTACTTTCTGCACCTTCCGCCCTAATGGAAAGAAAGGTGACATAGCCAAGACACGTTTCATCAAAAGTGAATATACCCCCTCTGTAACTGCCGCTCCTTCCAATCCGGGTTTGAAAGCTACATGGCACGAATTTAAAGGAAATAAATGCAGTGAAATAGAAAAAGCTCCGGTCAATGGTACTTATCCAGTGGAAGATGTTATGATTCCTAAAAAAGTAAAAGGAAATATCGGACTGATTATCAAAGGATATTTCAATGCTCCTCAAGACGATATCTACACTTTTGCACTCCTGTCCGACGATGGTAGTACATTGACCATAGACAGTGAACAGATAGTAGACAATGACGGACCTCACGGACCTAAAGAAATAGTGGGACAAAAGGCATTGGCGAAAGGATATCATCCAATGGAATTACGTTATTTCGACCAAAACGGAGGACAACTGAAATTAAAAGTAACAGGTAGTGATGGTAAAGAAATTCCGTTCACGCATCTCTATGCGCATTAATCTCACATAAAAAGTTTTTCCACCACAGATTATACAGATTTACATAGATTGAATTTCAATGAATTCTCCCATTCAATAATCTGCGTAATCTGTGGTGGAATTACATCAATCAGAAGTAAACTCCGAACCCTATCTTGAAGCCTAATTTACTAAATTCTGAAATATCACTAAAACTCAAGTCATAATATACAGACGGCTCAATAGTCACATTTCTGCCCAAGAAAAAAGCATATCCGACTTCCGGTGTCAAACAAACCAGATTCTTTTTAAATCCTACACAAGAAAGGTGCTTATACGCCATTCCCAATCCTCCATAAATACCGCAACTGGAAAAATAATAACGTCCTTGTGCACCAATACTGGTTTCATCCATTCCATGTTCTACATAATTGCCCTTAAAATTCAGCAATACAGCCACATTATCGGCTACAAACGCACCACCGGTCAAAGCGAAACCAAAATTTGTACCCTCATTCTTGCTATGAGATAGGTCAAGCCCTGTCAATGAAGCATTCACATACCATACCTCCTTCTCAAATTGAGCATGTGCACTCAGTGCAGTCATTACCAACAGCATCAAGCTGACTAAAATTTTCTTCATAATGTTGTCGTTTAATAGTTATTTTTTATTTTCCAAATCACGTTCACGTCTTTCCTCCGCCTTTTCTTTCTTACGAAGGACAATCCATAACAACGCTATTATCATATAGGATAAACCTACTGTGAGATACTTTTCCGTATCACTTATTTCCGTATTACGCGGAATAAAATAAACGGCCATCGCTGTAGTATAAACCAACAAAGCGACAGGCAACCAAATCGATTTTCTATATTTTTTCATAAACTATGCTGTTTTGTTTCCTATACCAACTTACAAACCCTATAGCGGCTACCAACGTGCAAAGACCACCGATTATATAAGATACATAATCAGAAAGTGCCAATCCTTCGGGAGCAATGCAAATATAAGTAGAACATACAGCCGTCATAAACAAGGCAGGAAACAAGGTAATATAATAATTCTTTTTCGCACGTACCAGAAAAACAGTGACCGCCCACAAAGTAAAAACAGACAAAGCCTGATTACACCAGGCAAAATAACGCCATATCATATCAAATCCCGCCGCATCACGCTGACTGTACAACAATATACCGATAGTTACCGCAAAAATAGGAATACAAATCAATAAACGTTTCGCTATACTTTTTTGTTCCAAATGCATAAAATCGGCAACAATCAAACGAGCTGAACGTAAAGCGGTATCTCCACTGGTAATAGGAGCGGCAATTACCCCCAGTACAGCCAATAAACCTCCTATCGTACCCAACCATTCCTTGGTTATGCTGTCCACAATAATCGAAGCATTACTCTCCTCCATACCATTTTGATGAAAAAAACAAGTAGCGGCAGCAGCCCAAATCAATGCCACGATCCCTTCGGTCACCATCGCTCCATAAAAAATAGGACGGCCATACTTCTCATTCTTCATACAACGTGCCATCAACGGAGATTGTGTGGCATGAAAGCCACTGATTGCCCCACAAGCAATAGAAACAAACATGATAGGAAAAATTGGTAATCCGGCAGGGTGGGTATTATGCAGCCCGTCCGTAATTTCGGGCAATGCCGGATGATTCCATAACAACATCACCAAAATCCCCACCGCCATAAACAATAAAGCAATGGCAAACAACGGATATATTTTTCCTATAATCTTATCTACCGGCAACAATGTAGCCAACATATAATAGACAAATACGACTATAATCCAAAAAGTAACATCCATATACTCCGGAGTAAGTTTGGCAAGCAATCCGGCAGGTCCTGCCACAAAAACCGCTCCGACTAATATCATCAGCACAACCGTAAAACCGCGCATCAACTGCTTTGTGGGAAGGCCTAAATAACGACCGATAATTTCCGGCAAACTCTCGCCATCATGCCGAATGGAAAGCATTCCGGACAAATAATCGTGTACCGCCCCGGCAAAAATGGTACCTAAAACAATCCACAAATAAGACGCCGTACCAAACTTCGCTCCCATTATAGCACCGAAAATAGGTCCTAAGCCGGCTATATTCAAAAATTGAATCATGAAAATCTTCCAAGTAGGAAGTGGAATAAAGTCAACACCATCCGCCATGGTCAGGGCAGGTGTCTTCCTTATCTTGTCAGGACCGAACACACGTTCCACATAACTTCCATACAAAAAGTATCCGCCTACAAGAACCAATAATGCAATAATAAAGGTTATCATATTCTATTTTTTGTTTTGTTGGGGCAAAAGTAACGAATTAATTGATTACTTCGTATCTTTGCCCTAAAATTAAAGTAAATGCGAACATTCTTTATAACTTTATTACTAGTCATAGTGAGTTTATCACCCGTTTTCTCACAACCTAAATATGAAATCCGTGCCACCTGGCTCACTACGCTCGGAGGAATGGACTGGCCTCGTAACAAGGCAGTAAACGCATCAGGCATCCGGCGTCAGCAAAAAGAATTATGTGATATACTGGATCGTCTGAAAGCCGCCAATTTCAATACGGTATTGTTGCAAACCCGTCTGCGCGGAGATATGATTTATCCTTCCGCCATAGAAACTTTCGCCGAATCACTGACAGGTAGCACAGGAGGGAATCCCGGATATGACCCTTTGGCTTTCGCCATCGGAGAATGCCACAAACGCGGCATGGAACTACATGCATGGATTGTTACGATTCCTGCCGGAAACACCCGTCAAGTACAATTGCAAGGACGTAGCTCCGTAGTACGGAAAAACCGGACTATTTGCAAACTTTATAAAGGTAACTGGTACTTGGACCCGGGAAATCCGGGAACCAAAGAATATCTGTCATGCATCGTAAAAGAAATAACTTCCCGTTATGATATAGACGGCATTCATTTCGATTACATCCGCTACCCTGAGCAAGCCGACAACTTTCCCGACAAGGACACCTACCGGAAATACGGCAAAGGTAAGGAGTTGAAACAATGGCGGCGTGATAATATCACAGATATTGTGCATAGGCTCTATACCGACATCAAGACTATCAAACCCTGGGTGAAAGTCAGCAGTTCCCCTATTGGCAAATACCGAGATACCAACCGATATCCCTCCCGTGGATGGAACGCTTATCATGTAGTTTACCAAGATGCTCAGAAATGGCTAAAAGAAGGTATTCATGATGCGTTGTTCCCGATGATGTATTTTCAGGGAAATAATTTCTATCCTTTTGCATTGGATTGGAAAGAGAATTGCGGTAACCGCTGGATAGTACCAGGTTTGGGCATTTATTTCCTCTCTCCCGACGAACAAAATTGGCCGTTGGACGAAATAGTCCGCCAACTTCATTTCACCCGTCAGATAAAACTAAACGGACAAGCCTACTTCCGCAATCGTTTTCTATTGAACAACACCAAAGGCATTTGGGACGAACTCCAAGAGAATTTCTATACCACTCCGGCATTGATTCCCCCAATGACCTGGATGGACAGCATCCCCCCATCCACTCCGGCCATGCCTTCCCTGCAACTGTTGCCGGACGGCAAAATGCACATGAGCTGGCAGATTTCCACAGATAACAACGGAGGTCTTGTCACCTATCATCTTTATGCCTCGGATACCTATCCGGTAGATATCACAGATGCCGGAAACTTACTGGAAACCTATCTCACCCATACGGAATACGAATATACCCCTATTTCACCTTGGCGACAAAAACGTTATTTTGCCGTAACAGCTGCCGACCGTTTTGGAAACGAAAGTGCTCCCTTGGAACTGAATGCAATTTCAGAAACGGACATGCCTTTACTAAATGACGGAGATATTCTCACCCTGCCTGAAATAAAAGAGGCAAAGACAGTGAAAATATTTACTGCTACCGGTGAAGAAATAAAATATTTTGTTTATGCACCCCAAATGTCCATAGCCTCATTACCCGGCGGATTCTATACAGTATATATCTTGAATAATGCAGGAGCACAAACCTTTGTCGGAACAATCGTAAAATAAACACATAGCAAAAAGTAAATTTGGGCAAAGCGTAGCGAAGTACATTCAAAGTGTTATTCTACGTGAAGAAAGGCAGTGCCAAACCCAACGGCAACCTGCCTCTGATGTGTTGTATCACGGTGGACGCGGAAGTTGTAACAAAATACTCAAAGATATAAGCATACAATGCGGTTTCAAGGTTCGTTTGACCTACCACGTGGCAAGACATTGTGCATTGTCTTTATCGCTCAAATTGAATGGGTTGCAAAGATTGGCTTCTTGATAGGTAACGATTTAGAAACGAGCGAAGTTCTGTATTCTGCCTTGTTAAACCCAAAGAACGCTGACTTCAAATGCAAAGGTAGTGGATTAGTTTGGATTATTATCATTCTTGTCCTTTAATCTTTTGATTTCTTTATCAAAATCACTTTCAAGCAAATCCATTTCGCGTTTGCGATAGATGGCGAATTCCTTTTCCGCCTTTTCAATCGCCTGTTTATGTGAAATACGTCCCTTATCAATCAAAACCTTTCGTTTATGGGCAATAATCTGATTATCCAATGCCTCTATCCAATCTTTCATGGTCATGGGATTCATTTCCAATGCCTGGAACTCGGCAAAGTCCAAGAAACCGGAAACAAGCAGATTCAAACGCTGGAGTTCTATTTCTGACAAATAGTTCTTGGCAATCTTCACATCATCCTTAGTCACATAGTTGCCTTTGAAGTTCGTCATACCCACAA
>ENA-OPCW01001454-OPCW01001454.1-human-gut-metagenome-genome-assembly--contig:-NODE-1454-length-11903-cov-5.120864_pt1 | contig 11903 bp, 8 predicted proteins | sample MGYA00241258_ERZ501496 | MGnify/ENA primary metagenome ERZ501496 (study PRJEB25962, sample SAMEA2042660) | human gut metagenome | biome: human gut; feature: human-associated habitat; material: faeces...
GCACTTTTTCTGCCTGTTTGAAGCAAAATAAGTCACGTGTTTCAACAAAAAAGACTGTATCTCCTACAGAAAAACATCCTCACTCCATTGAAGTCTTGTGTGTCCAGGCGACGGCCGGTATATTGGGAAAAGGTAATAGCCTTTTTTATAGGTCCGGATAAAGAGGGCTTTCGTGTTTTTCGGCGGAAGCGGTTGATGAGCTTCGACCTTGATGATCGTGCCTTCCGTTCCGGATGCCTGTTGTTGTTTACATCCTGTTGTTAGCAGGAGTGCCGGCAACAGGATGAGGAGTAGTTGTTTGTTCGTGGGAGGCTATTTTTTGAGCTTGGCGATCATGACATAATTATTGTCGTTATCGTCGATCGTGTTTTGAAGATCGGTCAGCTTTTTACGCATTTCGGAGGTGATATCCTGGTTTTTCAACGCGTTTTCGATGTCGGTCATGAGGTTACCGGGTTCGATATTCCGGATATAATAGCCATTTGAGAATGCATAACTGGGATAGTCGATTTCCAAATTGCCGAAATAGTCGTTATAGAGTTTAAAGAAAGAACCTTTTCCTGTTTTTTTGTCCACGATGTAATGAAAAGTCTTTCCGTTGGTCCATGATCCGGGAGCGACTTCAACCGGCGGTTCTGAGAAATCTCCAATGAAATGGTGTGGCCATTCTCCGTATCCGTGCCAGGGAATTTTATCTGTATTGGCAAAGTTGAGTGTGAATGTCGGGATCAAACGACTGTTGTCTCCGTCATATCGGTAGAGCGAATCGACGCGGGTCGGCATTATACATAAAATATTGACATCGAACGTGCCGGGGATATTGAATCCTGATATTACTTCATTACTGAAGTCCTGCGGTGCTTCCAAATGTCCCGGTTCCATGTAGCCGAGCCTGTTTCCTTTCAAATCCTGTGTCCAGGCAACGGCCGCAGAGCCTTTGAAAGGCAACAGAACTATCGAAACCTTGCCTCCGGTAAGATCGACATTGAATTTTGCTTTCGGACAACGCAAGCAAAGAGGAATCGGGTCTAAGACGTTTCCTTGCAAGTCGTACACTAAAAGTTGCGATGCATTCCAAGGCAGGATATAGATGCGGTTGTTTGCCTCGTCCAATTTGGCATCATACACCATTTGGTATTCGCCGGGGCCTTGTCCGATCGCACCGATGTTGGTCAGGAAATTCCCCTTGCGGTCGAATAGTTTGAATGGGTTTGGCCGGTGGCCATGTACCAAGATGTAATTATCTGAAATTGTCACTCCGGTTTGTCCGACCAATGCCTCGTCCCGACTATCCAGTTTTACTATTTCCAATTTTTCTGTGAAGAAACTGAGAGGTATGCGTACAGTATCGGCCAGTAGTTTCTGGTCGCACGACATTACTTTGTCTGTTCCTGCCTGTACATATTGACCGACTATCGGGCTGTTGGCCAAAGGATCGTCTGTTTGTGCGGATTGATTTTTGCCTCCCGTTCCGCAGGATGTTGCTATTGTGATAATAAGCAAACTTCCTAAAAGTCTCGTTGTCTTGTTCATAATCTCCGGATTAATTGTTTGTATTTTGTTTGCATTAGATAGTCGGATACAAATAAATCGATTTAATTTGTTAAAAACAAACATATTACTGTTTATTCGTAAAATAACGTGCAATTCGTATCCTTTCTGCCTTTTTGCTGGTTTACTGTAATTGATGTACCTTTGTTTTATGTACAGTCGTAGGTTATATGCTAAGATTGTAGGGGGTGCAGTATTGATCGTGCTTTTATCCCTGATTGGCTCCTGGTTGTTAATAACACGGTTGTCATTTTTCTTATCATTTGTGTGTCTGCTGTTTATCCTGTTGATAACTCTGTTTATAATCCGGTTGGCAACCCGCTTGAACTATAAATTGTCCGTCTTCTTCGAGGCGATGCGAAACGAGGATACGACGCAACATTTCCCTGCTAATCCGGATGATCCCTTTACGAATGCTTTATATGCCGATATGAATCATATCCTCCGGCAGTTGGGTGATAAACATATTGAGATTGAAGAGAAAAGCCTTTATTGTGAGAGTATTCTCCGAGTGATGACACATGAAATTCGTAACTCTGTCACTCCGATCGCTTCTCTTTCGGCAGACCTGTTAAAACATCTGGACCGTACTTCCATATCCCGGCAACGCGAAGGACTTGAAGTTATCAACAGCCAGGTGAAGAATCTGACTGCTTTTCTCGATTCGTACCATCGTTTGACACATTTGCCGGAGCCGGAATATAAAACAGTTTCCGTACCGGCGTTATTTACTAAGCTGGAACGGTTGCTACAAGCCGAACCGAGAAGTGAACGGGTCGTTTACTGCGACGGTAAAGCTGATAAGTCGACAGGCAAGGAACTTCAAGTATATGGCGATGCCAATCTGCTTACTCTTGCATTGATTAATCTGATCCGGAACGCATTGCAGGCAGTAGAAGGACAAGAGGATGGAATTGTCAGGGTCGATACATGTGCTGGGGCAACCGGGCATCTCCTTATAATAATAACAGACAACGGTCCGGGGATTCCTCCCGAACGGTTATCTGCAATCTTTACTCCTTTCTTTTCCACCAAATCCGGCGGAAGCGGTATCGGCCTGCCGATTTCCCAACGTATCATGCAATTGCATGGCGGCCAACTTTCCGTCTCATCCATACCGAATGTCCGGACAGAGTTTCGGATGGAGTTTTAATATCCCAATTCGAAATCCTGATCTACCGCCGGAACACCTTCATTCATCCATTTGGGCATGGGGGCATTTTGCAGGTAGTGGTGGAAGAACTGGAACATGCGTTTCTGGAAATCGATCCGGTTTGCCAGGCGCATCGGCCAGTGCGGTTCGCCGGTATAGTTGAGCAACCACGCCGGTTTTTGCAAGCGTTTAAGGGCAATGAAGTATTCGATTCCCTGATACCAGGGTACATGCCCGTCTGCATCGTTGTGCATGATCAGGATCGGAGTGGTCACCTTATCCATATTGAACAAGGGAGAGTTTTCAATGTATTGCAACGGCATTTCCCAGATATTGCCCCCTATGCGACTCTGCCCGTGTTCATATTGCATGGAACGGTTTAAGCCGGAGCCCCAACGGATTCCGCCATACGCACTCAGCATATTAACAACCGGAGCACCCGATTCGATTGCGGCAAAGAGCCGGGTGCGGGTAGCTAAGTAGGCAACCTGATAGCCTCCCCAGCTATGCCCCTGTGCACCGATCGCCTTTTCATTTACATAGCCTTTGGCGATCAGTGAGGTGATACCCGGCATCACGCAATTGTAACAACTTTCACCCGGATAGCCGTCTGTGAAGCGGACATCAGGATTGAAAATGATAAAGCCGTGGCTGAGGTAGAACGGATAGTCGATCGTTGAACGTCCGGGACTGGGCATATGGTAGTTGTATAATGTATTGGCATTACGTTCGTAGAAATTTACGATTACCGGATATTTTTTGTTCGGGTCGAAATCGGCCGGTTTGTAGATGACACCTTCCAGAGGCCGGCCATCCAGGGAGATCCAGGAAGTCAGTTCGGCTGTCCCCCAAATGATGGAATCCTGCTGGCGGATGCCGTCTGTCAAACGGATGGATTTTTTGAAACTGAGATTGGATAATTGGATATCTGGATATTGCTCGTATGTTTCCTGCGTGTAGATTACGGCATTGGCATCCTTTGCTTTGGCCAGGGCCGCCAGTTTGAAATTACCGGCAAGCAATGCTTTCGGGGCAACCGGCTTGTTGAGGCGGGTAGTATAATATCCGGAACCTTTGGTTCTTTCGTTAAATCCGGTGAGATATTGTGCTTCGCTTGTATTGTAGGCTCTTTTCTCCCGATCCAGTTGGATCAGCGAGTAAGTGATTTGTTCTTTTCGCCCGTTGACGGTCAGGTTGACCGGAGAAGAAGCTGCAATCGGATCAAACTTCCAGATATCGTAACGGTCCTTGATCAGGATAGATTGATCGTCATCCGTCCAACCTGCTATTCCGTAGGGTGAAGGATAGTCGGGGACATCGTTATCTTCGTCCCAGGCGGCAAATGTCTGCGGAGTTGTCAGGCGGTATTCTTTGCCGTCGGCCATCGAACGGGTATACCAGGAACTATCTTGATCCTGATACCAGTATGTGTATTTTCCTTTTGGGGAGAAACGCATGTAGGAAGGGCTTTTCTCCTTGATCTGCCGGCGTTCCCCGGTTTCCAGGTTGATTATGTAGATATCATGAAACTGGCGTGCGGTCCACATGCTTTGTGTGCCGTAAGGTCTTGTGGTGGAGAGAAGCGCCCATATGGCATTCCCCTCATCGGCTGTCTGCAGAGTCGGAAGTTCTTCTGTTGCCAATTGGAGAAGGCATCCGGAACCGAGGTTGTAGATGGCTGTATAAGATCGTTTCAAATCGGTCGCTTTGTTAAAGGACTGTTGCGTGTATTGTACCTTTTCATCCCAGCTCCATACCTGTACATCCGGGCGATTCTCAGCCAAAAGGGTCGTGTCTTTCTGTTTGGGCTCCGGAGCAGTTCCGAAGAAAAGACGGCTTGCGTTTTCGGAAAAATATAAAGGCGCATTTTCACTGATAATCCATGAAGCGGGGAATGCTTTATCCCCTCGTTCTGCAATCAGTTTGCCGGGGGTATTATTTTCTGCCAGATACAGGCTGCTCCGGGTTGCGGCCGAATCTTTATGGGGACAAAACAGGTAAGCGAGCTTGCTACCGTTTTCGTTGAATGCAATCTTCTTGAATACCCCTTTTTTATCGGAGATCCGGTTATTTCCTTTCTGAGGAATGTAGGTATAAAGAACAGAGTCGGATACGACGTATAACACATTCCCTTTTTGGGCAAATCCGAAATCGCTGACTGCCGGGAACGAGTCTTGTTGCATTCCGTCGAGCGACCGGATATAAAGCATGGAGTCTTTTTTGCTTCCGCGTTGGTAAGCCAGCCAGTCGGCTGTTTCCGATAGTTTATAAGATTTGAGCGAATCGATTGTTTCTATCCCTCCGGACAGGCGGGAAATGATGAGGCTGTTCATCGGCATTTTATCCTTGTCCGTTTTCTTTAGCTTCTCAGCCTCCACTTCTTTTAGGGGAGGCGTTTTTGTCACCAAGAGATATTCGGAGGAGGAACTGAATTGTGCTTTTGCAGCAGGTTTAAAAGAACCTTTCTCTTCTCCTTTATCATTATATAGCAGGATGGTCGCATCTCCCCGCCAGGGTTCCATCTTGCAGAATACCCATTTCCCGTTATCGGAAATACGTTGTTCGGATATGCGTTCCCATCCGACCATTTCATCGAATGTCATGGCTCTCTTTTCCTGGGCTTGTATGGATAGGCCGGAAGCCAGTAATAAGAGACTGATTAAATGTATGGAATTGCTCATTAATTTGATTGATTTGTTTTAGTATGCAATATTACTCTTTTTTATTAAAAGGAAAAAGTATCTTTGTAACTTTCAATGCTTATAGGAAACAAATAGAACATGAGAGATCGGAATCTGGATATATACAGAGGGGCTATAATGATCTATATCACCTGTTTTTGTCATTTGATATGGTGGGAAGGTGTCAAGGTCGGCATATTTGAAGGAAGCTGGATTACCGGGATATTCTTTGCAATGGCAACCGTGTTTTATATAGTAGGAGCCTCATTTTCCCTGTCATTGGAAAAACCGTTTCGGACTTATTTGAAGGGCCGGATAAAAAGAGTCGCGATCCCTTACTGGAAGTATGCATTGGTTTGTTTTCCGGCTGTTGTGTATCATTATTGGAAGTCGGGAGAGATAATACCGTTGAATGACTTTATATCTTATGTGTTCTTTACCCCTACGGTAGAATATCGATTATTTGATCATATTTGGTTTATTCCGCCTTACTTGATCATATCTCTTTGTCTTCCCTTTTTATGCCGGATGATTCGCCGGTGTAATATACCTTTTATCCTTTTCAGTGTCGTTTTGGTATTGTTGCTATTGTTCAAAGCTTATTATCCAGAGTTGCTTCAAACTGTAATAGTCTATCTGTTTTTTACGATATGGGGATTGTATTATAAGAAGAAGTTAGGCTGGCAAATTGTTGTTTGTGTAATAGCTGCCGTAGGATATTTGATTTATGCTTTCGGAGTTGAAAGAGTCCCTTTTGATCTGCAAGCTAATAAATTTCCGCCAAACTTATTGTTTGCCTCATACGGAATGGCTGTTTTAGGAATAGGTGGAATTTATATGAAAAAGGGATTAGTTTTCTTATATGACAGATCTGCAATGGTTCGTCGTTATATTGATATATATTCTAATGAAGGATATGAAATATATTTGGTCCATCCCTTTACCATCATTCTGTTAGGCGGTATAAAGCGGCTTTTGGGGTTGGACCCAATTATTGCCGACCATCTGTATTTGCAAATGGTGTATATTGTTTCCGGCTTTTTATTCATACTGTGCGTTAATGTCTATGTGCTGAAAACTTACAATTATATATGGTCTTTGGTAAATAGAGTTTTTTAAGTCGTATTTCCTGCCATGCTCATTAACCAGTTGGATCTTTGATTTATAATCCGCTGCGTGCTGAATTGTTTCAGGAAGAATACGGTTCCGTCTTTCACATCCCGTATGCGGGCCTGTCTTCTCCGGTAAAGTTCGTATATTTCAGGTAGGAGATCAGATAAGTGAAAGAGCCGTCATACAGCAGCTACGGATCGTTGCTTATCAACTCCGGGATAAATAAGTAAAGTCCGTGTTTCATATTCATTTGAATTAGGTTATTTGTCTTTTATAAATGTACGGATATCTTCCGACAAGAATTTATACCCTTGTCCGGCTTTAAGGACGGTGCTTTCCGGTGAAATATAGATAAACGAAGGAAGCGCATGTACCCCGTAATGAGCCGCTATGCCACTCATGCCCAGTCCGTCGGACAGTTGCAGCCAGTTGTCTGCCGATTCTTTGACTTCTGTCTCTTTCCAAACCGCTTCTGGATCTACAGACAGGCTGATAACGACAATTTTCTCTTTATATTTTTCCGCAATTTCCTTTAGTAAAGGAAACGCATCGAGGCAAGGGCCACAGTATCGGCTCCAGAAATCAAGGATGATGTATTTCCCTTTATAGTCGGAAAGATGGTGGATGTTCCCTTTGATGTCTTTCAGTTCGACATCCGCGATCTTGTCTCCTTCCTGAACTGTCGAGGAGATAGACAACAAGGAAGTTATCTCTTCCCCCAACCGGGATTGTCTTTGTTCGTCCGTCAGCTTGCTGTAGACAGATACGACTAACGCTTTATCCTTCAACTTTCCCGCTTGGCAACTCTTGGCAGCGTCTCTCAGTTCTTCCAGGCCGGCATCGGTAATCGGATAGTCCAGCATGAGCAGCAACTCTTTTTGCAGGATAATCTCGTCATGTATGCTGTTCACCGTCTGCCTGATCGAAGCAAATTCCTGTTTGGCGACCGAATCTTTCGCTCTGATCTTGGGGAGCAGTTTCATACACTCTGCCGTTAAGTCGTGGATGCGTATGTTTTCCTCCCGTGTAGCCTCCCGGAAGCGGTTCAGTTCGACTTGTTCGGGGATTGGAATGTCGCTTTCCGCCAGCCAGTTCTGCACATAAGGGGCTTCTCCGGTGATTTTGATGTTCGCTCCGGGCTTCACCCATACGGTGTAGCCGGTGTTGTTGAGGGATATGTACATCTTGGTCGTCCTGTCGGCTTCCCTGGTGAATTTGAATTTGCCGTTCACCATTTTTTCCTGATCTTCCGGTCGTACATCCATCCCGTTTCCTTTCATCTCCGCGCAAAAAAATCTGACGGTATCCGGCATATTCCGTATGTCTCCTTCGATCGTAACGGTCTTTTGCCCGTAAGCGGAAGAAGCGCAGACAAAGATTCCAAACAACCATGCAAGTGTCTTCATAAGCAATTCGATTTATGATTAGTGCCGGCAATATACAAGTTTATTTGATTTGGAATCATGCGGGGTACGATAATTTCGTAAGCCGTAACATATCTTGATACGTTACGGCCCATTCTTTCCCTTTTATAACATTTAAGACTTAGATCAACGTCTCCGTTACCACCTGTCCGTCGAACAGGTTGATGGTGCGGGAGGCAAACCCGGCATCATGCTGGCTGTGCGTCACCATGACGATCGTCGTCCCTTCCTTGTTCAGTTCGCTGAGCAGGTTCATCACTTCCTGTCCGTTTTTACTGTCCAGGTTACCGGTCGGTTCGTCGGCGAGGATCAGCTTCGGGTTGGCCACTACGGCGCGGGCAATGGCGACACGCTGTTGCTGGCCGCCGGACAACTGCTGCGGGAAATGCTTTTCGCGGTGCACGATCGCCATCCGTTCCATTGCTTCCTGTACCTTTTTCTTTCGCTCGGCAGCCGATACACCCATGTAGAGCAAAGGAAGTTCTATATTCTCGTATACATTCAACTCGTCGATCAGATTGAAACTTTGGAAGACGAACCCGATAATCCCTTTGCGCAGTTTCGTCCGCTGGGCTTCCGTATATCGGGATACTTCGATCCCGTTCAGGTAATATTCTCCGCTGGTCGGGTTGTCGAGCAATCCTAAGATATTCAACAACGTTGATTTTCCACAACCGGAAGGGCCCATAATGGCTACGAATTCCCCTTCCTTCACCTCTATGCTTACTTTATTAAGAGCCAACGTCTCTACCTCTTCCGTGCGGAAGATCTTTTCTAATGCAACTGTTTTAATCATGGTCTTTAACTGATTTGTTTACGAGAAATGTGACAAAAGTCGTGCCATAATCGTAAAAAACTTGTAGATAAGATGTTATCTGTTGTGCCGGGTTTGATGATCGTGCATATACGCACAAAAGGAGTTCGGATGCGCACGGTTTATCATAAGCATCTGTATCTTTTACCCCGTTCTTCTGTATATATTAGCACGCTTATCTTAACCCATAAATCGTTCGCTTGGCGGCGAACGGTTGTCCGCTTGCAAGAGAACGATCGTTCGCCGCCAAGCGGACAACTTATAAGTAGAAGGAAAAGGGCTAAATAATACGGTACTTCTTCTTAATTCATATAGTATAAGTTCTTAATTGGTTATTATAACCATACCTCTTCATGTTTTATGCGTCACTATATATATTGCAAGTGCGAGGATAATTCCATTTTTTCCGTATGTTTGTGGTGTTCTAAAGAATCAGATATATGGAAAAGACAAATAACGCGTCTTTGTATTGGTACGTCTTCTACAATGACCAACTTCTACTGCAAAAGAAAGCTGACGGCTATGTAATCCCTTGTACGGACGAAGCGCCTGTGACGGTTGCCCGCTCGCTTCCGGTCGAGATGCAGGACGGGACAATGGCGATGGCGGCTTTTACCGATGCGCCCCTGGAAGAGACGGATGTTTTCATGCCTATGGGACTCCGCGCTTCCTATGATCATATCGACCGTTACTCCTATGATCAGGCGGGGAAAGCGTATGAGATTGTCTATTGGGATCAACACAGCCGGTTTTGTCCTGTCTGCGGGACGCCGACGGAACTGAAAGGGCCGATCATGAAGAAATGCCCTCATTGCGGCAATGAGATGTTCCCGTCGGTATCGCCTGCCGTACTGGTCTTGATCCGGAAAGGTGAGGAAATCCTGTTGGTGCATGCGCGTAACTTCCGGGGAACGTTTCATGGGCTTGTGGCCGGCTTCCTGGAAACGGGGGAGACGTTGGAACAATGCGTGGAACGTGAAGTGTGGGAGGAAACAGGATTGACGATCAGGAATATCACTTATTTTGGCAACCAGCCGTGGCCGTATCCGAGCAACCTGATGATCGGTTTTATAGCCGATTATGTCAGCGGGGAGATCAAATTGCAGGACGAAGAGTTGAGTTCCGGTTCCTTCTTCTCGAAAGATAACCTGCCGGAAATACCGCACAAGCTGAGCTTGGCACGGAAGATGATCGACTGGTGGTTGGAAAATTGAAAGTTGAAAATTGAAAAATAAATCACTGATTATTATGAAACAAACGACTTTGTTTATCTTTTGCTTGTTGGCGATGGCATTCGGTGCGGAAAGTGCCGCTTCGCAGGTGACGCGTGCCGATTACGAGCGTGCTGACACGATCCTGAAATGCTCCGACCGGGTTTATTCTCCTGCTATCCATCCCGAATGGATAGACAGTTCACACTATTTTTGGTATAAGAATCATGAGAAGGAAGGAGATTTCTACTATCTCGTCAATGCGGAGAGTGGAAAGAAACAGCGTGCTGCGGATAAGAAAGGATTGGCGGCATTCTTCTCCAAAAAGCAAAAGAAACTGGCCGAATCCCTGCTGAAAGAGGAAGAGAAGAGGCCGGATCGCTGGCGTCGTCGCGAAGAGGCTCCGGTTCCTGTTGTCTCGCCCGATAAGAAGTGGGAAGCGTATGTGAAAGATAATAATCTCTATCTCTCGCCCCTCTGGGATGAGAAGGAGAAAGATAAACCAAAGGAAGAGATTGCCTTGACGATGGATGGCACGGCGAATCTGCGTTATGACGGTTGGTCGATCATCTGGTCGCCCGACTCCCGGAAGCTGGCAACCGTGAAAGTGCGCGACGTGCAGGAACGCCGCATTCCACTGATCGAATCCAGCCCGTCTAGCCAGAAGCAGCCGATCCTGCAATGGCGCGACTATGCGAAGCCGGGGGATGTATTGCCTGTTTACCTGCCGGTGCTCTTCGATGTGGAGGCGCGCAAGCAAATGGCGTTGAATGTCACTCCTTATGAAAATCAGTTCTATCTGAACCTGACCGGTTGGCGCGAAGACAGCCGCGCGTTCACGTTCGAGTTCAACCAGCGCGGGCATCAGCGTTATGTCATTGGCGAAGTGAGTGCTGCCGACGGTTCTATCCGTCATTTGGTGGATGAGCAGACGAAGACTTTCATCTATTATTATAACAACTATCGGTATGATCTGGATGACGGAAAAGAATTGCTTTGGATTTCCGAACGGGACGGATGGCGTCATCTTTACCTGATAGATGGTACGAGCGGGCAGGTGAAACGACAGGTGACAAAGGGTGAATGGGTGCTCCGTCAGGTCGATTATGTGGATGAGACGAACCGGGTTGTCTATTTCACCGCTTCGGGCTTTAATAAAGGCGAAGATCCTTATAACCTGCATTACTGCCGGATTAACTTGGATGGAACAGGCTTTACCGATATGACTCCTGAGAACGGGAACCACCGTGTGACTTTCTCTGCCGACCGTTCTTATTTTACCGATGTCTATTCTCGTCCCGACCTGCCGCCTGTCAGTCAGTTGAAGCGGACTTCGGATGTGTCTGTGGTGGCCGGATTACAGAGGTGCGATGTGAGTGCGTTGCAGGCGGAAGGCTGGCAAATGCCGGAAGTGTTCTGCGCGAAAGGCCGGGACGGGCAGACGGATATTTGGGGGAACATTTATCGCCCAATGCACTTTGATGCTTCCAAATCTTATCCGGTCGTAGAGTTTATTTATGCCGGTCCGCATGATTCGCATGTGGATAAGGACTTCAAACCGGCCCATCATCTGGTCTCCAAATTGGTAGAACTCGGCTTTATCGTCGTTTCGATCGACGGTATGAAGATGATGGTATCTCTGCGGCCGGGCATGGAACGGGATCGTGATGATGTTATCCGGCAGTTGATTGATATACAATATACAAGAAATGATATGGATTTCCAGCGAGGCACCTTCCGGGTACGGGGAGACGTTTTGGAAATCTTTCCGGCAGACCGTGGAGAGACTGCTATCCGGGTAGAATTCTTTGGCGATGAAATAGACCGGATTACAGAAATCGATGTATTGACCGGCGAGATTAAGAATAGTCTTAATCATATCAGTATTTTTCCGGCATCACATTATGTAGTGCCAAGAGAGAAATCAAAGGCTCCACCAGCGAGGAGATCCGCATG
>ENA-OPCW01001460-OPCW01001460.1-human-gut-metagenome-genome-assembly--contig:-NODE-1460-length-11836-cov-3.450132_pt1 | contig 11836 bp, 10 predicted proteins | sample MGYA00241258_ERZ501496 | MGnify/ENA primary metagenome ERZ501496 (study PRJEB25962, sample SAMEA2042660) | human gut metagenome | biome: human gut; feature: human-associated habitat; material: faeces...
GTTGATTTTTGGCTTACACTATGCTCGCAAAATTTCAAAAATCTGCCTATTGTTTTCAGTCCCACTATTTCCTAGTATACAATATAAAAAAGAAAGCACACCAGATGATGCGCTTCTTACTTCTACTTTATTAATTGGTTATATATGTCTCTTTTGGAAACTCCTCTGTCTTTTGCAACAAGTTTCATAGCTGACTTTTTGTCGTTCCCCTGACTTATATAGTGTTCCATATGTTCTTCTATTGTCATTGATTCCCATTTTTGTTTGTTTTCTTCCTGTATTTCTTCCTGAGATTTTCCCTCTATCACAAGAACATACTCTCCTCGAGGTTCTTTTTCATTGTATTTCTCTATTGCCTGATCTATTGTTGTTTTGTCAGCTTCCTCATATTTCTTGGTTAACTCTCTACATAATGTAAGTTGTCTGTTTCCAAGTGTTTCCCTTAATTCTTTTAAGGTTCTTGCCAGCCTGTGAGGTGCCTCATATATTATAATTGTTCTTGTTTCATTTTTTAATTCTTCAAGAACTGCTACTTTTTCTTTTTTATCTTTTGGCAAAAAAGCTTCAAAACAAAATCTTCTTGTTTTCTGACCTGACATTGTAAGCGCTGTAATACATGCCGCAGGGCCTGGCAATGATGTTACCTGTATGCCTGCTTCAAAGCACTGTCTCACAACTTCTTCCCCCGGATCAGATATTCCCGGCGTTCCCGCATCAGTTATAATGGCAATGTTTTTGCCTTCCTTCATCATTTCAACCAACTGTTTTGCCTTATCATATTTGTTAAACTCATGATAGCTTGTCATTGGTGTTTTTATATCAAAATGATTAAGCAATTTTATGCTGTTTCTTGTATCTTCTGCCCCAATCAAATCTACTTCATTTAAAGTTCTTACAACTCTATATGTAATATCTTCAAGATTTCCTATTGGTGTGGCGCATAAATATAATTTTCCTGCCATTTCTACCTCTATTCTGCAAAATGCTAAAATCCATATATTCTGTGTATTTCCTTAGTATAAACTCCCGGTTCATCGTACACAATAAGTGGCGGTTCCACTACCATCATTGACTTTCCGCCTCTTACCCCTTCTATTAGAAGCATGTTTGCATCTCTGTCCGCAAAAGGATGTATCATTCTAAGTCTTTTAGGCTCAATTCTATATTCCTTCATAAGACTAATAATTTCAGCCAACCTTCTAGGTCTGTGAACCATATAAAATCTTCCCTTAGGCTTTAGTAACTTAGCTGACTCTCTTATTACATCTTCAAGATTGCATTTAATTTCATGCCTTGCAATTGCCTTAGGCTCATCGGGATTTTTTACACCATGATTTTCAGTCATATATGGTGGATTAGTTGTTACAACATTAAAACTTGCTGCCCCAAAAATCTTAGAAGCTTCTTTTATATCTCCGTCAACTATTTTAATTCTGTCCTGAAGGTTGTTAAGCATAACGCTTCTTCTTGCCATTTCAGCACTTTCAGGCTGAATTTCCAATGCTTCAAAGTCCTGTCCTTCTGTTTTTGCTTCAAGTAATATTGGAATAATTCCAGTACCTGTTCCAAGATCTAAAGCTCTTTCACCTTTTCCTACCTTAGCAAAACCTGTTAACAGAACGGCATCCATTCCAAAACAGAATCTCTCTCTGTTCTGAATTATTTTATATCCATTTCTCTCCAAATCTACAATTTGTTCACCTGATTGCAACTTTACTTCCAATTATAATCTCTGCCTTTACAATTAATCTAATTTGGACTCTTCCTTATCTTCAAGTCCCTTTAATGCCTTTAATTCCTCTGAAGCAAGATTAAACTTCTTCTTCTTTGGCTTAAACTTTAACTCGTCAATGGCATATTCTTTAATTTCTCTTTCGTCATCAACTTCAACTACTATTTTAACCTTCTGTCTAAGAACATTTACGCTTACAACTTCACCCTTAAAGCCATCAAAAGTCTTAACTTTTTCTCCAATGTCAGGTAAATTAGAATTTAATTCCTCGTATGCTTCCTGCTCATTCTTAAGACAACACATTAATCTTCCACAAATACCTGAAATCTTTGTTGGATTAAGTGAAAGACTCTGTTCCTTTGCCATCTTAATTGACACAGGAATAAATTCTGACAAATAAGTATTACAGCAAAGTGGTCTGCCACAAATGCCTATTCCTCCAAGCATTTTTGTTTCATCTCTAACGCCAACCTGTCTAAGTTCAATTCTTGTCTTAAATACTGAAGCCAAATCCTTTACAAGTTCTCTAAAGTCAATTCGTCCATCTGCCGTAAAATAAAATAAAACTTTATTATTATCAAAAGTATATTCTGTTTCAATAAGTTTCATTTCCAAACCATGTTTTGCAATTTTTTCTTTGCAGATTTTAAATGCTTTCTTTTCTTTCTCATTATTTTCAATTGCTTTTTTATCATCTTCTTCAGTTGCAATACGTATAACGGACTTTAATGGCATAATAACCTTATCATCCGCTACTTCTCTTATTCCCTGAACAACTGAACCATATTCAATTCCCCTTGCAGTTTCAACTATAACATGGTCTCCTACCTTTACCTGAAAATCTGCGGGACTAAAATTGTATATCTTTCCTGCCTGTCTAAATCTAACTCCTATAACTTTAATCATTTCTGTCTCCTTGTTCTAACTGTTATCCAATCTATGTTTATTTTCCTGAAGTTTTTTCCTTAATGGAAAGTAATAATATTTCTATAGTGGAATCAAAATTAACATTTGACTTAATTCTGCTTTCTGCCAGATCTATTGCCTTAAGAATGTCATTAATATCATCAAATGAATATGTCTGACTCATTTTTTCTATTGTCATATACTCATCCTGAAAAATAATCTGGTCTTCTTCCTTAGTTGCCTTATAGACAAGTATATCCCTAAACCAAATTCGCATTAAGCTAAAGTATTCATCAATCTGCTTTTTAAAAGTTCCTGTTTTCTTAATTGCCTCCCCAATAATATCCATTCCACCTTTTTCCAAAGACATAAACATTCCAACAACATACTGTTTTAATTCTTTAAATTCTTCAGATGTTGCAAGTTTAATCGCCTTGCCCGGATTTCCATTAGAAAATGTTGCTGCAACTCTTGCTTCATAATCCCCTACACCATACTGTGATGTTAATTGATTCTTTATTATATCTTCCTTTACAGGTCTGATATTTAACATAACACAACGCGATAAAATAGTTTGAAGAAAAGTATCCGCATTTGTAGTTAACAAGATTATAATGGCATATTCCGGTGGTTCTTCAATTGTTTTTAACAATGCATTCTGTGCCTGCACTGTCATCTTTTCACTTTCCGGAACAATATATATCTTATATGGACTGCTATATGGCTTAATGTCAATATCATCATTTATCTGCTCTCTTATTTCATCAACACCAATACCTGATTTTTCGTAGGTAATATACTTAATATCCGGCTGGTTTTTTGAATCCGTCTGCTTACATGACTTGCACTGCCCGCATGCTGTTCCCGGAACGGTAATTCTTTCACCATCTTCATTAATGGCTTTATTAGAATTGTTTCTCTCACACTGCAAAGCCTTGGCAAAATGAATTGCAAGATTCATCTTTCCCGATCCTTCTTCCCCATTTATAATGTAGGCGTGAGAAATTTTTCCCATTCTAATAGCATTTTCAAAATGTCTTAATATATGATTTTGTCCCAGAATTCTTTCTGATTCCATCTTCACTCCTAAAAATTAATCTATGGTCATACTAATTTATAATAACATAAATAAATAAAAAAGGCTATGCTTTAGCCATTTCCAGATAAAACATAACCTTAAAAATAATATAATACTTATTTATTTTATTCTTACTTTATTTTTTTTACTATTTCCTGCTCTATTTCTTTTATACACTGATTTAAGTTATTGTTCTCAAACCTTTTCTTTATACCGGCTTTCTCTATTTTTTCTTCTGAGAAATCTTCCTCATCAGCCAGAAATCTTCTACATAACTCCTTGTACTTTGGCTCACTTTGATTTCTTTCCCTGTTAACAGCCCTTGCCAATCTTTCACCTGTTTCAACCTGTATATATAACGGCACCACAACATCTTCACCATAAAAATCAATCATCTGCTCATATGATTCCAAAGTACCAATATACAAATAATCTCCGTTATTTAAATCTATCTGGCCGTCATCAACTGTAAAATAACTCCATATTCCATACACAGTATTATAATCTCTGCACTCAATAACCTTTTTAGCCTTTTTCAATTCTTCAAGCTTATTTTGGTCAACAAAAAAATATTCCACCCCATCTTTTTCATTAACTCTCATAGGTCTTGTTGTATAACCTACAACAGTTTTTAAATTTAATTGTTTATTTTCTTTTAAGCTTTGGAAAATAGTATCTTTTCCGCTGCAGCTTTTTCCTAACACAAAAAATATCTTTGACATTATTCCTCCAATTTATTTTACAACTTCAATAGTTTTATTTGAATTATCTTTTAAACCGCTAATATTCATATTTGCTTCCAAATACACTTTAATCTGTTCCAATAATTCTTCTGTAATCACTTCACCAGGAACAACCAATGGGATTCCCGGCGGATAAAGAAAAACAAATTCACCTGAAATGCAATCCTTTGAATCAAACAGATTAACTGTATTTTTTTCTTTCAAATCTGTTTCGTATATTGAATACATTCTTTTATTTTTCAGTAACTCTACAGAAATATTTTCATTCTGCTTTTCTTCCAAGGACTTATCTATTTCCTTTAAAGCCTCTGCCAATCTTTCAAGTTCTTTATAATCATCGCATATAGTAGTTATCCCAAGCACATACTTTAGTGAATCCATTTCAACTTCAATATTATACTTGTATCTGAGAATATCCCCTAACTGCTTACCTGTTATTCCACTATTATTTACATTAATAATAAGCTTCGTTACATCTACATCAAAAACATTATTTTGATTTTTTAATTCTTCACATGGTATTGAAATATACTTACACTTATTAACATTTTTTCTGATTTTGTTAATAACATTCAACAATTCATCATATCTTTGTTGACCATTTTTCTGAATCTCCCTAATACACTTGTCAATGCTACACATTAGCACATATGAAGGACTACTTGTTTCATATATAGACAACATTTCCTGCACTTTTCCTGCATCAATTCTATCGCCCTTTAAATGGAGCAAAGCTGTCTGTGTCATTGCCGGCAAAGTCTTATGTGTGCTTTCGATAACTAAATCAGCTCCCAACTTATAAGCCGGAACCGGAAGTTTCTCACTTATTCCAAAATGGGCTCCGTGGGCTTCATCCACAATTAAGACTGTATTATATTTATGGACTACTCTTGCAATTTCCTCTATATCAGATACGATTCCATCATAAGTAGGGGATGTAAGAACAACCGCCTTTACATCTCTATTTTTTTTCAAAATATTTTCTATTTCGCCTTTATTATAACCACCATTTATTCCGTACTTAGCTATATAAGACGGATATACATATTCCACGTCTAAATTACGTAACTTGGCACAATTATAAACTGCCTTGTGACAATTTCTTCCTATGATAATTTTATCTCCTATATTAGTAACTGCACTAATAGCAGCTAAAATTCCACATGAACTTCCATTTACCAAAAACCAAGTTCTGTCCGTCTCAAAAAAATCGGATGCATTTTTCATTGCATCCAATATTATCCCTTTAGGATTGTGTAAATTATCAAATCCATCTATTTCCGTAATATCCACTTTATATGGATCAATTCCATCAAAAAGCCTTTCATTTCTTTTATGCCCCGGCATATGTAATGGATATCTTCCATTTTTACTATATTCAATTAATTCATTGTAAAAACTCTTCTTCTGACAATTGTAGTCTTCATTATTATCTTTATAATTATTTCTACTATTATCTTTATAATTATTTCTACTATTATTGTTATAATTTTTATAACTATTACTTTCCATTACATACTCCCACTAACTATTCGCCAAAGTTAAAAAATGAAATCTGCTTATTTGTATAGTCTCCTCTATTAAATCCTTCAAGAAATACCTCAAGTGAAACAAATTTTTTAATTCCCTTATCACTTATAAAAGGAATATCTATATTAAATATTACATTATTTTTTGTTTCATTATCTTCTCGATTCATAAGCTTCTCAACAACAGTAATTGGAACAGAAAACTCTGCGGTGCATTCCATAAAATTAAGTTCAAAATTAGCTTCAAACTGATTTTCACTTCTATATACACTGTCAATATAAGCTCTATTTATCTCAGATTTGGTAGCTTCCTCTATTACCGGTTTAGTCCACCCATTCTTTCCTAAAATCATTACAGGATAAACATTATTAATAATTCCTATTGCACCTTCAGGAATTATATTCTCCTCGTCTATCTCACGCTCGTAACCCTCCAACAATTCCTGCTTTGTTATGTTATTAATTATATTCTCGCTTAAACCTGACACAAAAGAATCTATCTTTTTCAAAATAGGCTGCATCACTCCTATTCTCTCCAAAGATACCATAAAAATATTGTGCGCCCAGGCATACTCCTGCGCCTCTCTTGAAAAAGCAGTGGCGCTAAAATAACAACCGGTGTAATTATATCTATCGCATATATTTCCCATATCTCCCTGTATTGCGTAGTTAGTTTCAGAAATATCTGCAATAATTCCTCCAAAATCGCGTACATGCATTAACTCAACCTTATTTTTTGCATAATACTTATACTGAAATATTATTCTTAAAGGAAATATAAAAGCTGTTGGAAGATTTAACTTTCCATAAGAATTAATACCATGGGAACTACTTCTCCCCGGTATATTCTGCTCTACAATATTAATATAATTGCTGTCCTGTAATAATTTTTTAACCTTTTCTTCGAATATTATTTCTCTTGCCTGATGCTCTTTCATTTAATTTATCCTCTTGTAATCTTGTTTTAATTATTTTAGTTTTAATTATTTCTATGTGTGCTAGTGCTATAAATTTGTTTTGTAGTTAATTCTATTTATTCCACCACTCACTGGGTGACATACATATATTTATATTACTATTTTTTATATTAGTAAGCAATTATTTATGGCAAAAAAAAACTAATGGAAAATCCATTAGTAAATAAAAATAATGCCCAGTTCCGGAATCGAACCAGAGACACGAGGATTTTCAGTCCTCTGCTCTACCAACTGAGCTAACTGGGCGATTTGCGTTATGACTTATCGCTCTGTTATGTTACACTATATAAATATTTTTGTCAAGATTTTTTTAATTTCTCTTATATAAAAATTATTTTGTACTAGTAGTATACCATATTATTTCTCGATGTTTTTCGGCAACTTACCTCTTAACTCTTCCCACAAGCCTCTGTGATAAATAAAATATTTTATCAGGGTAAATGCCATTATAATCATATCTGCTATAACCAAAACATTAACCATAACTTCCGGCATATTAGGAAATAAAAGCAATACAATCAGAATTACATAAGTTGCAAAAGTGCATACTTTGCCATACCACATTGCACCTTCGATTTTGTGTCCGGCTCTAATTGATATAATTCCTGCAACCGCCATATAGCCTTCTTTTATTATATAAAAGACAACCATGGGTACAACTATGGAATATTTGAAAGACATGCTTATAATAATAGCTCCCAAAGTTATTTTGTCGGCTATTGGATCAAGCATCTTTCCCCAGTCTGTTATCATATTAAACCTTCTGGCAATTTTACCATCAAAGAAATCTGTTATTCCCGAGATTACAATTGTCACAATTACAGGCCAGTAAGGAGCACCGTCTAACGCCCTGTAAAATAGCAACATATATAACATTGCCAACGCTATTCTAAAATATCCCATTATATTAGGAATAGAAAAATATTCCCTCCAAAAATTTTTGTCCATGATTCCCTCTCCCATTTATTTCAAAACATAAACTTCAATTTAATATATTTAAATTACATTTAATTTTTAAGCCAAAAACTTTAGTGTGATTGAAATTTTAAATTCTAATGTGACTTAACTTTTGTCCAAAGACTTGAACTATACGCCTTTATATCCTGTGGCTGGTCTTTAAAAACTTCATTTTTAGGATTTGACGTGTCAGGTCCACAGCCCGGATTTCCTGCATAAGCATCATTTTTAAAATATTCATACACACTTTTTACTGCGCTGTCATATCCTATATAATCAGTATTCTGCTCTGCCACATCATAATTTAAGAAATAATCAATAAACTGATGAGCAAGCTTAGTACTTTTGCACTTTTTGGTAATAACCATTCCGTCAGTCCAAACATTACTTCCCTGATCCGGCACGAAAAATCCCATATTATCATTCTCATTAATAACATATGAGCCATCTCCTGAATATACTACAGCCATTGCCTTATTACCTGAAATCATGTTGTCCATAACATCATCTCCAACATATACAGGTTTCATTGTATTATTCTGTTCAATAAGCCAGTTGTACGCCTGTTTTAGTTCATCTTTATTTCTTGTATTCATTGAATAACCAAGGTCTTTCAAAGCCACCATAAAAGAATCCCTTTCAGAATCATACATATAAATCTGACCGCTGTATTTCTTATTCCTTAGAATATTCCAACCTTCTTTTAAGTCATTTTCATCTACAACTGTTTTGTCGTACAAAATCCCTACAGTTCCCCAATAATAAGGTACTGTGTATTTATTATCAGGATCAAAATCATTCTTCAAGAGCTTTGGAATAATCTTGTCTTTGTTAGTTATAAGTTTCCAGTCAATTGGCTGCAAATAATCTTCTGATATAAGTCGTTCAATCATATAATCAGACGGTATTATCACATCATATTCTGCCCCACTTTGAAGCTTTGTATACATTGTTTCGTTAGAATCAAATGTTTCATATACAACTTTGCAGTTATACTCTTTTTGGAAATCCTCAATAAGAGAAGTATCCATATATTCCCCTGAATTATACACACGAAGAACCGGCTTACTGCTAATGGCTGAAAATCTTGCCCCACAAAATACTGCCACTGCCAAAACTCCAACAGTTGCAACAGCCACACCAATCTTTTTAAGGGGACTATTGTGTGATGCTGACATTTCAACCTTTTTGTGTCTTTTTTTTGCAAGAGCCGGTATAACATTTACACCAACCAAAATCAAAACAACCACAATAATAAGCAATGTTGACAAAGCGTTAATTGTAGGATTTGTTCTCTTTGTCATATTGTAAACAACAATTGAAATGTTGGAAACACCGTTTCCTGTTACAAAATATGAAACAACAAAATCGTCAAGTGACATTGTAAATGCAAGAAGCATTCCTGCAAAAATTCCCGGTTTTAACATCGGAATAATAACCTTAGTTAACGCCTGAAACGGTGTGGCACCAAGATCCATGGCAACATTTGCAAGGTTGTGGTCCATACTTCTAACCTTTGGATAAACGCTTGTTATAACATATGGCGTACAAAAAGCAATATGTGCTAAAAGCATTGTAAGATATCCACGTTCAAGTCTCATTGACGTAAACAAAATCATAAGTCCGATTGCCGTAACAATATCAGGGTTCATAATAGGCATATTGTTAACATTCAAAAGCCATTCTCTAAGAATTTTTCTGCTTCTTGAAAGTCCGATTGCCGTAATTGTACCAAGAACTGTAGATATAATTGTGGCAATAACGGCAATACTTATAGATACATAAACTGCTGCAATAATATCATTGTCTGTTAAAAGTTTCTTATACCATTTAAGTGAAAATCCGGTAAACTTAGTTAAGGATTTTGATGAGTTAAATGAAAAAAACATTGTAACTGCAATTGGTAAATAGAAAAATATAAAACACAATGTAATATATAATTTTGGTCCTATGGAGATTTTCTTCTTATTCATTAGTTACCTCCATTCTCGTCAGGATCTATTTTTTTCATAAATCCCATCATTACTAAAATAATAACTGCAAGAATAACTGAAATGGAACTTCCGAAATTCCAGTCACCTACAGAAATAAACTGATTTTCAATAAGGTTACCAATAAGTACAAACTGATGTCCGCCAAGTAACTGTGGTATAACGAAACTTGAAATAGACAAAAGAAATACCATTGAAACACCGTTTATAACGCCAGGAAGTGACAATTTCAAAATAACCTTTGTAAAAGTCTGAAATCTGTTGGCACCAAGGTCACTTGCAGCTTCCACAAGTGAGTGGTCCATTTTTGCCAGTGATGTGTGAATTGGAATAACCATAAATGGCAACAAATCACATACTAAGCCCATAACAACCGAAAAATTAGTGTACATCATTGTCTGCTGATTTAATCCTAACAGTTTAAATAATGAATTAATAATTCCGTTGTCTGACAAAAGACTTATCCATGCATAAGTTCTAAGCAATGTGTTAATCCACATTGGAATTGTGACTAACAGTATTAAAATATTCTGAGAACTTTCATCAAACTTTGAAATAATATACGCCATTGGATATGCCAAAACAAGGCAAACTCCCGTTGTAATTAGTCCCATTTGCAAAGATTTAATAAAAACATTTAAGTAAATAGGATCAGATATTTTCCTAAAATTATCTAATGTAAAATGTATTGTTATAAGTGAATTATCCCCTGTTGTAATGGAGTAAAGTAATATTAATGCCAAAGGCAAAACTATTAGCAGAAAAGACCATAACACATAAGGTTTCACTAAGCCTTTATAATGATGCATCTCTTTCCTCCTTAATTCTCCATTTTGTGCATTACCTGAATGTCAAAAGGATCAATTGTAAGTCCTACTTTTTTCCCAATTTCATAATTTTCTGTTGTATGAACCTTATAATTTCTGTTTTTAGTTTCCACAAGATATTCATAATGGACCCCCATAAAAACTTTTGAAATAATAGTTCCTGAAACCTTACCTGCCTCCGGTTCCACAACATCCATGTCTTCAGGTCTTAAAACAACTTCAATATCTTCATTATCCTTAAATCCCTTGTCTACACATTCCCAGTCTATGCCATCAAAATTAACAAGACAGTCCTTAATCATATTGCCTTCAATAATATTTGACTCACCAATAAATTCAGCTACAAATCTGTTCTGTGGCTCGTTGTAAATATCCATTGGAGTTCCAATCTGCTGAATAACACCGTCGTTCAAAACAACGATTGTATCTGACATTGAAAGTGCCTCTTCCTGGTCGTGAGTAACAAAAATAAATGTAATTCCAACTTCCTTCTGAATCTTTTTAAGCTCAGTCTGCATATCTTTTCTAAGCTTGGCATCCAACGCACCCAAAGGCTCATCAAGAAGCAATACCTTAGGTTCGTTAACAAGGGCTCTTGCTATGGCAACTCTCTGCTGCTGACCTCCTGAAAGTAAAGTTACATCTCTTTTTTCAAAGCCTTTAAGGCCTACCAGTTCAAGCATTCTGCTAACCTTTTTCTCTATGACGTCTTTGTCCATTTTCTTAAGATTAAGACCAAAAGCAATATTATCTGCCACATTTAAGAAAGGGAACAGGGCGTACTTCTGAAATACTGTATTTACTTCTCTTTTGTAAGGCGGAACCTTTGAAATATCCTTTCCGTCAAAAATCAACTGACCATTACTTGGTTCCTCGAAACCACCAATAATTCTTAACAAAGTAGTCTTACCGCATCCGCTTGGTCCAAGTAATGTAAGAAATTCGTTTTCATGCAAAGAAGTCATCCAGCCCGTCATAGTAGCTGATGTCCAGATAATGCCAGTAGTCCAGCCCGGCGTGCTTGAGTTTTTTGTCGTCGATGGCAAAGCCCATGGGCCCCACCAGATGCAGACGGCAGGCGGTGCAGGCGCAGGGA
>ENA-OPCW01001470-OPCW01001470.1-human-gut-metagenome-genome-assembly--contig:-NODE-1470-length-11795-cov-18.952896_pt1 | contig 11795 bp, 8 predicted proteins | sample MGYA00241258_ERZ501496 | MGnify/ENA primary metagenome ERZ501496 (study PRJEB25962, sample SAMEA2042660) | human gut metagenome | biome: human gut; feature: human-associated habitat; material: faeces...
CATTTCTCTTCAGTCTGTAGCACTTCGTGAGGGAAGTCGCGGATTTGAGGTCATATTGAAAAAATTCTTCAAGCATTTCATTCCAGTGAAGATATAGAGCAATTTAAACAATCTGTTTCAATTGATGATATAGCTAACAACGACTTTGATTTGAGTATTCAGAAATATGTCTTTATCAAAGATGTTGAAGATGAAGAAATAAGTTTCTCTGGCGCTATATCAAAATGGAAAGAAAGTAAAGAAAAGGTTCATGTCAATTATTCTACCCTAATAGATTTATTAAGTAATGGCAACATATAGATTTGATGAAATAGCAATAAATAGCACTAAAAAGAAGAAGCCTACCGAAGAAGATAAGGTTCATTATATTGGGTTGGAACATATTGATCCGGGTTGTTTTAATATTGTTCGTTGGGGTTCGGATGTGGCTCCAACAGGAGATAAATTGCTTATGCAAAAGGGCGATGTTCTATTTGGAAAACGAAGAGCATATCAACGTAAAGTTGGCATAGCACCCTTTGATGGGATTTTTTCAGCTCATGGAATGGTTTTAAGACCTAATACTGAAATTATTGATGCAAATTACTTTCCTTTTTTCATAAGTTCAGATAGATTTATGGAAACAGCTGTACGTATATCAGTTGGTGGTTTATCTCCCACAATTAACTGGAAAGATTTGGCAAAACAGAAATTTGATTTGCCTACGCTGGAAGAACAAAAAGTTTTAGCAGATAAATTATGGGCTGCTTATCGTCTGAAGGAAGGTTATAAGAAACTCCTTGCTGCAACAGATGAAATGGTGAAATCGCAATTTATCGAGATGTATCATAAAACTCATAATACGCAAACTCTTGAATCGGTTTGTGCAATTATTAGCAAAGGAATCACACCAAAGTATGTTGATTTTTCTTCTGTTGCCGTGGTAAATCAAGCTTGTATTCAATGGGATGGTCAACATTTAGAAAATATAAAATATCATAATGAAGAAATTCTCTTTAAAAAAAGAACTCTTCAGACAGGAGATGTTTTATTGAATGCAACAGGTACTGGTACCCTTGGAAGATGTTGTGTATTCAATTGTCCATCAAATGATAATATATACATTAATGATGGGCATGTGATTGCTTTAGCTACGGATAAATCTATACTTCTTCCAGAGGTTCTCAATGCATACTTGTCCTTAAATGATACACAGGCGGAAATATACAGACTATATGTAACAGGTTCTACTAATCAAGTTGATATCGTTTTTTCAGACATAAAAAAAATGAAAGTTCCTGTTCCGAACATTGATGACCAAATATCGTTTGTTAGAATACTCAATCAGGCCGATAAATCAAAATTTGAACTAAAGCAATGTATAGAAAATATAGATAAAGTCATCAATAGTTTAATAAATGGAAAATAAAAAATTACAGTTATGGATATTCAAAAAATATTAAACCTCGAAATCGCATTTGACGGTTGGGGAATATCAATTATATTATTTGTTCTATCTGCTTTTGGTGTAGGAGCATATGTGTATAAAACAAAGAATAAGATAAGACAGCAACAAAAGGCTGGAAACAATTCAAAACAATCGCAAATAGTTCACTCCAAATCATTAAAAGATAAAAATGACATATCTCAGAAGCAAAAAGCTGGGAATAATGCTAATCAAAATCAAAGTGTATAATTATGGATATTAGCAGAAAAAATCAGGAACAAATAGCGGGTGATAATTCAACTCAAAATCAAGTTGTAGGAACCCAGAATAATACATATGTTACGGTAACAGGTGCGTCAATACCTGATGTGACGGAATTTACAACCACTGTATCAAAACAAGTTACTCAACAGGCATTATCACTTTGTACCCAAGTAGCCTATGATGTTGCCTTAAAAAGGATGCAAGAATTTGAATCAGTTTGGATTCCTCGTGTAGAACATATGGAAAAAGCAATTGATAATTTCGCAGATCCGAAATTCCAATTTATGCTTCGTGATGCCAATATAACGGCAGCCAAAAGTTCAAGAAAGGAGGATTTGAGTATGTTGTCCGAATTATTGGCATGTCATATAGAAAAGGGGAATGATATTAAAATTGATGCAGGAATAAATAAGGCAATCAGCATTGTTAATGAAGTTGATATTGATTCTTTATGCGCATTAACAGTCGTTTTATGTGTTTTAAATATTGTACCAGTTAATGGGAATATTGATGATGGGTTAAATGTTCTAAATGAATTATATGCCAAGCTTTTACCCCAACCATTACCAGAAGGAGATGCATGGATAGACAATTTAAACGTAGTTGGAGCAATTAATATTTTAACTGGAAATTTCCCTAAATTCGATGAACTTTTATCTACAAGATTGGAAGGCTATTTATGTGTCGGTATTAAATCAGGTACACGAGAACACGAAAGGGCTTTAGAAATATTGGAACAAAACCATTTTTCGAAAGAATTTTTGAGGCCACATGAATTATTGCCAGAGTATTTGCGACTATCTGTTGTTGATTGTTCAAATTCACAAGAAAAATTAAAACCAATATTTGCACTCTATTCTAAAGATAAATCATTAATGCAAACCGTTCGCTCGAATTTTATGAGCAAATGGAATTCATATCAGGTGTTAAGAACTGTAAAAGAGTGGTTTGATGAAATTCCATTCTTTATAAAGGTTAATAGCGTTGGAAAAGCATTAGCACAAACTAATGCTAAGAGATGCTATCCTGAATTTCCTGATCTAATTTAATAATTTTATGGGTACTTGATAGATAGTATTAAAAATACCAAATATACAGATGCTGGGAAAATTGGAACGTTGATGCTGCCATATCAATTAAATTAAAAATATAGAAATATGAAAACAATTTTGATAAATGATATTGAGCAGGCTATGCAAGGAGTATTAAACAACGAGCAAATGAGCCAATTGCGAAAGGTACTTGAATATGCTTTCCGCAACATCAACGTGTCTTCAAAAAGCAGTGATGAACAGGTTAGTGATGATAGTGTGAAACTGATAGATAACTTTCTTTCTGCCAAGCGAGTAGAGGGTTGTTCTGACAAATCTATACACTATTATAGGAGTACATTGAATAATGCAATCCGTAAGATTGGAAAGAATGTTCGTCATATTACTACTGATGATCTTCGTAACTACTTAAATAAGTATCAACAAACAAGTGGTGCTACAAAGGTCACAGTAGATAATATACGCAGAATTTTATCAAGTTTTTTTTCTTGGCTTGAAGATGAAGATTATATAGTGAAAAGTCCTGTAAGGAGGATTCATAAGGTGAAGGTTGGTAAGACAGTAAAAGAAACTTATACTGATGAAGCATTAGAACAGATGCGTGATTACTGCGATGGGATTCGAGATTTGGCGTTGATTGACTTGTTGGCTTCAACCGGAATGCGTGTAGGGGAGTTGGTAAAACTCAATCGAGAAGATATAGATTTTCAGAATCGTGAGTGTATTGTTACTGGTAAAGGAGACAAGCAGCGGAAGGTATATTTTGATGCTCGTACGAAGATACATTTGCAACGCTATTTAAATGAGAGAAATGATAATAATCCGGCTTTATTTGTTTCTTTATTAGCGCCTTATGAACGGTTGCAAATCAGTGGTGTGGAAATCCGATTGCGTAGGTTGGGAAGAAAGTTGAATATACCAAAGGTGCATCCTCATAAATTTCGTCGTACATTGGCTACAATGGCGATAGATAAAGGCATGCCTATAGAGCAAGTTCAACACCTCCTTGGGCACCAAAGCCTTGATACAACATTGCAATATGCAATGGTTAATCAAACGAACGTAAAATTGTCTCACCGTAAATTCATTGGATAGTATGTCGCAATTTATCGAGATGTTTGGAGATTGTGTGAATAGAATAAAACTATCTTCTTTATGTTCTACATTTGTAGATGGTGATTGGATAGAATCTAAAGACCAGTCAGAATTAGGTATAAGGCTAATTCAAACAGGAAATGTTGGTAATGGCTTTTTTAAGGATAAAGAGGATAAGTCTAGATATATTAGTGAAGAAACATTTGATAATCTGCATTGTACTGAAATATATCCTGGAGATATTCTGGTCTCAAGATTACCTGACCCTATTGGACGTGCTTGTATAATCCCACAAGGTCTAGGAAGAACAATAACAGCTGTAGATTGTACTATAATACGTCTAAAAGATATTATTTTACCAGACTACTTTATTGCCTATACAATGACACCATCATATGTCGCTCAAATTAATGAAGTTACAACCGGTACAACAAGGCGAAGAGTTAGTAGGGCTAATTTAGGAAATATATTAATTCCATGTCCTTCTATTGCTAAGCAACAGCAGTTCGTTGCGATAGCTAAACAAGCCGATAAATCAAAATTTGGCGACTTCAAATCGCAATTTATCGAGATGTATCATAAAACTCATAATACGCAAACTCTTGAATCGGTTTGTGCAATTATTAGCAAAGGAATCACACCAAAGTATGTTGATTTTTCTTCTGTTGCCGTGGTAAATCAAGCTTGTATTCAATGGGATGGTCAACATTTAGAAAATATAAAATATCATAATGAAGAAATTCTCTTTAAAAAAAGAACTCTTCAGACAGGAGATGTTTTATTGAATGCAACAGGTACTGGTACCCTTGGAAGATGTTGTGTATTCAATTGTCCATCAAATGATAATATATACATTAATGATGGGCATGTGATTGCTTTAGCTACGGATAAATCTATACTTCTTCCAGAGGTTCTCAATGCATACTTGTCCTTAAATGATACACAGGCGGAAATATACAGACTATATGTAACAGGTTCTACTAATCAAGTTGATATCGTTTTTTCAGACATAAAAAAAATGAAAGTTCCTGTTCCGAACATTGATGACCAAATATCGTTTGTTAGAATACTCAATCAGGCCGATAAATCAAAATCTTATGTTCGGATAGTATTAAAAAATTTAGAATCCATGTTAGGATATTATAAGGCAAGTAGCTTAGTCAAATAGATATAAACGAAAAATATTATATAGTTATGTTTAACGAAGATAATACAGTGGAGCAAATGCTCATAAATGCAGCTACTCACAGTGGCTGGCAATATGTAAAGGCTAGTGATGTGCCACGAAGCACTGATTCGGTTCTGGTTGAATCATGGTTGCAAGAGGCATTGATCAGGCTTAATCCTATCACACTACAACAGGCCGAGCAGGTTATCTATAAACTTCGTGCCGCTATTACCTGTGGTGGAAATTTCGATGAATTGGTGACAGCCAATGACCGTTTCCGGGCATTATTGTTTACCGAGAATACAGAACCATTTGGAAAAGATGGTGAATATATCCCGATTCGTTTCTTCAGCGATGATCCTGCGGAAGACTATTGTGTAGTTACCAATCAGTGGGAATTTCCTCGCCCATCTGTTGACGGAGGTAAACGATTGGATTTGGTGTATCTTATTAATGGTATTCCTATCTGTATCGGAGAAGTAAAATCACCTGTAAGGCCTCAAGTTACATGGGCAGATGGAGCTACAGATATGCTACATTATGAAAAGAGTATTCCTGAGATGTTTGTTCCTAATGTATTGACTTTTGCTACGGAAGGTAAAGAACTTCAATATGCAGGAATCTGTGCGCCAGTAGATAAATGGGGACCTTGGTTTAAGGATGAGCAGCGCCAACATGGAACAATTGAGTTTGTAAAAAGTAATGTAATAAGCTTAGTTGAACCTAATAGATTGCTTGACATCTATCGTTATTATAGCGTATTTACAGGAACATCATCAGGCAAGAAAATAAAGATTGTATGCCGTTATCAACAATATTTAGGAGGTGAAGCTATTGTACAACGAGTTCTCAAAACCTACCGAGAGAAGCAAGGACCGAAGAAAGGTCTCATTTGGCACTTTCAAGGTTCGGGTAAATCATGGTTAATGGTATTTGCTGCACAAAAGCTTCGTTTGCAAAACGAATTACACGCTCCAACAGTTGTAATTGTGGACGACCGTATTGATTTGGAAGATCAGATTACGGGCGATTTTACTCGTGCAGAAATTCCCAATATTGAATCAGCCAAAACAAAAGAGGAGTTGGTTGCATTCTTCAAACAAGACCAACGTAAAATTTTAATTACCACTATCTTTAAGTTTGGTGATGTGGAAGGTGTACTCAATGAGCGTGATAATATTATCTTGTTGGTTGATGAAGCCCATAGAACACAAGAAAAAGATTTGGGACAGAAGATGAGAAACGCATTGCCTAATGCATTTTTCTTTGGGCTTACAGGTACGCCTATCAATAAGCGAGATAAAAATACTTTCCTTTCTTTTGGTGCAGATGAAGACATGGAGACTGGAGGTTATATATCAAAATATACATTCCAAAATTCTGTGGAAGATGGTGCTACACTGGAATTGAATTTCCAGACTGTTCCAGTAGAAATGCATCTTAATGAGGAACAGTTACAGGAGGAATTTGATGAATTGACTGATCAGATATCAGAAGCAGAAAAGAATGAACTGGTTAAACGAACCTCTGTAGAAGCATTCTTTACGGCTGAAAAACGTATTAATGATGTTGCCCGCTACATCGTTAACCATTTTAAGGCTTATGTGGAACCTAGTGGAATGAAAGCGCAAGTTGTTGTGTATAATCGTGATTGTTGCGTAAAATACAAGAAGGCTATTGATGCTTTGTTAGGTACAGAAGATGCCACAACAATAGTGATGCATACGGCCGGAGATAAGGCGGATGATTATAAAGAGTATCGTAGAGATAGAGATCAGGAAAAGAAACTACTTGATCAATTCCGTGATCCATTATCTCCAATAAAAATGGTAATTGTTACTTCTAAACTTCTTACAGGTTTTGATGCTCCTATACTTCAATGTATGTATCTTGACAAGCCAATGAGAGATCATACGCTTTTACAAGCTATTTGTCGTACGAACCGAAAATATACCGTGGATAAAAAGTGCGGTTTGATTGTGGATTTTGTAGGTGTATTTGATAATGTGGCAAGGAGTCTTGCATTCGATGAAGAGACAGTTAAAACGGTTGTAAAGAATATTGATGAAGTTAAAGCTTTAATACCTAATTTCCTACAAGAATGCCTTGACTTCTTCCCAGGAGTTGACCGTACGATTGGTGGTTGGGAAGGTCTTCAAGCCGCTCAGCAGTGCTTGCTGGATGATAAGACAAAAACTGATTTTGCACGCCATTTTGCCCGATTGTCTAAGGCTTGGGAAACAGTAAGCCCCGACATCATGCTTGCTCAGTATCAGTCAGATTATACTTGGCTGGCACAAGTTTATCAGAGTGTTCGTCCTGTTGGAACTAGCGGTTCACTTATATGGACATTATTAGGTGCCAAAACTATTGAAATAATTCATCGTAATATAGATACGATTGATATAGGGACACCTCTTGAAGATTTGGTAGTTGATGGTGATGTAATTGATATGGTATTGGAGCAGGCAAAGGACAATCCTAAAAAGATTCTGGAAGTTGAGAAAATGTTACGTTTAAGATTGGGTGAGCACCGTGGTGATCCAAAATATAAGGCATTTGCAGAAAAGTTGGATGAACTTCGCCGTCACATGGAGGAAAATCTTATTACAAGTATTGACTTCCTTCGCAGCTTGTTGATTCTTGCCAAAGAAGTACTTGAAGAGGAAAAGAATTCTAATCAGCCACAAGATAAACGTGAGCAGGCAAAAGCTGCTCTTACAGAATTGTTTGAATCAATAAAGACAGAAAATACCCCAATTATTGTGGAACGTGTTGTCGCTGATATTGATGAAAACGTGGTAGCTATTGTGCGTAAGTTCAAGGATGCTTTTAAAAGTATTACTGCTCAACGAGAAATAAAAAAGAAGCTACGTTCAATTCTTTGGATTAATTACCAAATAAAAGATCAAGAGGTCTTCGATAAGGCTTATCAGTATATTGAGATGTATTACTAAATACTTGAAGTTTGAGAAGTTTTTAAGTGACGTAAAAATGAGTATGACTAAAAATGGATAGAATAGAGAACGCTATAAATAATCTCTTGATTAAGCCAAATGAGGCTTTAAAATCACGTATTGAAGAGGTAAGGTATTGTATTGACATACCAGACACTAATTCGAAGGGATATTGTTATTGTCTAAAAGTTGATGCTAATGGTACGTTAAGACTTAAAGATTTAATAGATTATCTTGATACTCGAATAGTTGATTATGCAATCCCCAAAAAAGAAATTGATGAAGCGAAAAATGATTTTAATAACACTGGATCTACAAGAAAAATCATTCAGTTAAAAAAGAAAGCTGAAAATCTTTTTACTGATTTGAATAAAACTGGTGAAGGTGGTGAAATCTTATTATATATTCTTACACAGGATATTTTGAAGCTTCCTCAACTGATAAGTAAAATGTCTTTAAAGACATCTCCCAAAATGCATTATCATGGAGCAGATGGTATCCACTTCCAATATGATAGCATAACTGGAAATTTAGAACTTTATTGGGCTGAGGCTAAAATGTATCAGGACCTAAATGCAGCTATGGTAAGTTGCTTTGATAGCTTAAAAGGTTTTCTACTTGATCCGAAAGGTTGTAAATCTACACAAGAAAGAGATATTGATTTGATTACATCGAATATACACCAAAATATAAATAATGAGGCTATTGAGGATATACTTGTAGAGTATTTTGACAAAGATAAAGAACAGTCAAATCATTTAGTTTATAAGGGCGTATGTTTTATTGGATTCGATTATGATAAATATCCAAGTAATACAGATATTACAAAAACGACTGCGGATATAAAAAATGCTATATTAGTAGAGTATGACAAATGGCACAATAGCGTAGGAGACAAGATAAAAGAACATATGAATCTTGATAAAAAAGAGATTCATGTGTTTTTGATGCCTTTTCCTTCCGTTGATGAATTTAGACAATATTACCTTCAAACAATTAAATGATGTTAGCTGAAAAAGTTTATAATTTAAGTAGTTTCAATCGTCAATATGAGGCTTTACTCATATTATCTGTTTGTGAGACCATCCCTAATTTAGTTTGGGATAGAGATAAATCTGATTTATTATCTCAAATAGATTGGAATAATATGCTGAGTATAGCATCTCTGTTTAGCTATTGTAATGAAAGTAAATATTTGGATGCGGCTCTTCGTATAGCTCAAACGTGTCTAGTACAAGAAGAAACTAACGAAAATCAGAAAAATGCAGCTGCATTTATACTAGATAATTTAACAAATAAACCAGCACTTAAAATTGCATTAGATAAGCAGTTTATAAAAAAGGACTTTAGAGATAATTATCCTTTTGCATTGAGACTTCAGCAAAGCAAATCAGATATTGAACATACGATAATAGTAAATGATGAAGTATTCCTTTTAAATAGGTTCCAAAAAGAAGTTTATTATGCATATAAACATAATGAAACAATAAGTATATCTGCACCAACCTCGGCAGGTAAGTCTTACATTCTATGTACTCTTTTGTTAGAGGAATTGACAGAAGGCAATAAGAATATTGTTTATGTTGTGCCAACAAGAGCACTTATAAGTCAGGTAGAAGCTGATTTAAAAGCACTACTGAGACAATATAATTTAGAGAATCAAACTAATATAACAACAGTACCACCTCAGGAAGATATTTTAGATAAGAAATCCAATGTCTTTATTTTTACGCAGGAACGTCTTCATTGGTTTTTATATGGGAATTCTAATTGTAAAATTGATATTCTTATTATTGATGAAGCTCAGAAAATTGAAGATGGGAATAGGGGAATTTTGCTTCAACAAAAAATAGAAGATGTTGTTAAAGCAAATCCTGAAATAAAGGTATTCTTCTCCAGTCCATTTACCTCAAATCCGGAGATACTTCTGGATAATGTCATTAATAATAGTCGGAAAAGTAAGGTTAATACTCAGTATATTGCAGTTAATCAGAATCTTTTATATGTTTCTCAGGTACCGAGAAAAATCAGAGAGTGGCAAATTCATTTATGTACTGTTAAAAACACTATTTTGTTGGGGAAAATTGTAATGACAGATCGTCCAACAACAGAACTGCATAAAATAGTTCATACAGCTTATCAAATATCGAATAGAGGTGGATGTTTGATTTATAGTAATGGGGCTGCGGATGCAGAGGATACAGCAAATTTACTTTACGATCTGCTGCCAGAGTGTGAACAAGATTCTGAAATTGAAGAACTAGTTAAATTAGTACAGAGCACTATTCACACCCAATATGTTTTAGCAAAAGTTTTATCAAAGGGAATTGCATTTCATTATGGAAATATGCCTTTGCTTATAAGAAATGAAATAGAGAGATTGTTCTCTATAGGTAAAATAGAATATTTGATCTGTACTTCAACTTTATTGGAGGGGGTTAATCTTCCTGCTAAATCTATTATTATAAGAAAACCATCAAGAGGTAGAGGAAATCCATTGAATCAAAATGATTTTTGGAATTTGGCGGGTAGAGCAGGACGATTGGGAAAAGAATATAGTGGAAATATATTTTGTATAGAACCATTAAAATGGGATATTTATCCTGAACCAAATAAAACGAAACAAGAAATTAAAAGAGCATTAAATGTTGTAGAAAGTAAAGGGGATGAACTTCTGGAATATATCCGGTGTGGGGCACCCAGAAAAAAGGCAGGAAAGTGTCCAGATTTAGAATTTGCTTTTGGATATTATTATATAAAGTACGTTTTGGACAAAGAGAATGCACCTTCAACTCCATTTTATGATAACTTGTTGTGTGAGTTGAGAACTCTGCAATCGATAATTACATTACCAGCTTCAATTATTAAGAAAAATCCTGGCATATCACCTTTAGCGCAACAACAACTTTATAATTATTTTACTGACCATATTAATGACATAGATACACTGATTCCTGTGTATCCTAATGACTCTAATGCTTTAGAGGAATACAGAAACCTTATAGAAGTTATAGGACAAACGATATCAGATTATCCACAACAATTAAATGTTCCTAGAGCAATATTATTGATCAATTGGATGTCAGGGAAACCGTTGTCGTATCTTATTCGTAAAAGTTATGATTCTTATAAAAGGAATGGTTATAACAAAAAACTTCCAGTTGTTATCAGAGAGGTTATGGAAAACGTTGAAAATTTTGTTAGATACCAATTCGCTAAAGATTCAAGTTGCTATGTCGATATTTTGCGATATGTTCTTGAAATAAATAGAAAAAATGATTTACTTAATAATATTCCACAATTAAATCTTTGGCTAGAGTTTGGTGTATCACAAAAGACCCATCTTTCATTGTTGGCTTTAGGACTAAGTCGTAATACGGTTATAGAATTGACTAAATATATTACATCTACGGAGAAATCAAAAGAGGAATGTTTAAATTGGTTAAGATCATTGAATTTAGACGAATTGGATATGTCTCCAATAATTGTAGAAGATATTAGGAGAATTATATGATTATTGCATAGGATACAGTCCAAAATTTAGTTGTAAAAAATAATAACGACTTATTCAAAGTCTTATAATCGTTATGTAATTTTTTTATGTTGATAATATTGTTTCTTTAGCACGTTTCTTATATATATTAAGCAAGTAAAATGTGACAAGAGTTACAGTTTGAAAACTATAATTCTTGTCACATATTTATTTTTTTTAGAACAGAAAGCTATTTGTAGGCACTATAAAATATTTTGTGTAAATGGAAAATACGGGATTCAAGTTTGACATGCACCCCGAAAGTTAGACAAAAAACTTTCGGGGTTTTGTTATGTCTAAA
>ENA-OPCW01001474-OPCW01001474.1-human-gut-metagenome-genome-assembly--contig:-NODE-1474-length-11775-cov-4.848464_pt1 | contig 11775 bp, 10 predicted proteins | sample MGYA00241258_ERZ501496 | MGnify/ENA primary metagenome ERZ501496 (study PRJEB25962, sample SAMEA2042660) | human gut metagenome | biome: human gut; feature: human-associated habitat; material: faeces...
AGGACTCGAACAGCAGCGGAGGCGACCGCCGCCTGCGGCGGAAACAGGGAGCCGAGGCTGGGACAGCGTTCTGATTTTTCAAAGCCCTGCCAAGGGGCTGCGGAAAAATCAGCAAACGCAACCCGTTGGGCGGCGGAGATCAGATGATGTTACGGGTTCCACCGGCTAGGAATGTCTAACAGGGTGCATGCTGCTAGGAGCAGCGGGATCTGCAACCCGAAAAGTTTTGACTTGTGTTCTAAATATGATATACTGGAAAAGCAAAGCCATATTTGGCTGCAGAACGGACAAAAAAGCGAGGAAAAACAGAAACTATGCAGGAAATAAAAAAGAAAAAACGGGCGGTCGCGCTTTTTGTGATCGTTCTGATCTGCCTTTGCGGCTGGTGGGCTGTGCGGAAAGAGGGGTTCTTTCTGGATGAGATCTACTCCTACGGCCTTGCAAACAGCAGCTATGCGCCGTTTTTGAATTGGTATTATAATGGTGAGCATTCGTTTGATGGAAATCTCCCGGAAGCAGTTTTTGAACAACAGGATTTTGTGAATTATATTTCGGTTCAGAAAAATGATCGCTTCAACTATGCGTCGGTCTACTATAATCAGACGCAGGACATTCATCCGCCGCTGTTCTACTTTTTGCTGCACACGGTGTGCTCATTATTTCCGGGCAGCTTTACAAAATGGACGGGTCTGGGGATGAATTTTGTGCTGCTGGGCGGCACGCTGGCAGCGCTGTATGCGCTGGGCATGGAGCTGTTTGCAGACTGGAAAAAAGCATTGTTCGTCTGTGCATTGTATGCGTTCAACCGTGAAATGATCTCGAATGTGACGATGGTGCGCATGTATATGCTCATGACCTTGCTGACGACCCTGCTTGCGCTGCTGGTGGCAAAGTCTCTTCGCAGGCCGTCTGTGCCCAAATATCTTCTGATCGGTGTAACCATCTATCTTGGCATGATGACCCAGTATTTCTTTGTGGTCTATGCCTTCCTGCTGTGCGCAGCATATGACCTTTACCTGATGTTCCGGCGCGAATGGAAAAATGCTGCTGCATTTTCGCTTCCGGCACTTGCGGGCGTTGGCGGAATGCTGCTCACCTTTCCGTGCTGGTATGCACAGCTGCACTCGCAGAATACGAACTCACTGGATGCTACAACGCGCAATCTTTTTGATCTGGCGCAGTACCCCAAAGGCCCGCTGGAGCTGATCGGCTGGAGCATCGTCGGCTTTGCTGTAGGCGCAGGCATTATGGCCGTGCTGGTCCTGACGAAGCTGGGGCAGCGCTGGCTGCCGGGCAAGTTGCGCGGCACTACGCTGATCCCCGGGGATGTCAAGCTGATCACGGTCCCGGCGCTTGCTGCATTTCTGGTTATCGCGGTGATCTCGCCGTATAAGTCGCTGCGGTATGTGTACCATCTGCAGCCGCTGGAAGCGCTGTTTTGTGGCTGCGGCCTTTTCTCCATTCTGGATACGCTGCGTGCAGGCACCAGAAAGCGCATTCTGCAGATCGTGTGCCTTGCAATGGTCGTGCTTGCATTTGTGATCGAGCCGGAGCGCATGTACAGCGGTACTTATAAGATAGACAAAGAACTGGAACAATACAGTCAGGCCGCCTGCGTGGATATTACCGGGGACCTTGGCAGTTTCACTTCCGGCGTGCAGGAGCTTCTCAAATTTCAGGAGGTCTGTGTGGTGCCGGACGATTCCAGTGAGCTGCTGGTGCAGTATAACACCGGCGAAAATGATACGCTGGTGCTGTTCATTGGAGGCCGGGGGCTGTGGCAGTTCGTGACGGCAGAACAGGTGGAGCAGATCACGGCCCAGAACATGGAAACTGCGTGGAACGTTGCCCGACAGGGCGGCTATGAGGATGTTTCGCTGCTGGCAACGCAGGAGTTTGAACAGATCTTTGTTTTGAAAAAGTGAGCGCTTTGCGGCACAGCAGAAGGAAAAACTGCCTTTTTTGCGCGTGCTATATCGTTTTAAGGTAAAGTGTGCTAGAATAGTACCATCAACGATTCAGGAGGGTATCCCATGCTCAAACGACTGCGCAAAGCGCACCCGATCTTATTCTGCGTTCTGGCAGAAGTGGTCTTTCTGGCAAGCCTGTTCGTAACAGATCTTGTCTTTACCATTGCATTGGTTCTTTTTCGGACGGATTTTGCGTCCATTGATACATACCTCTACAGCACTCTGCAGGAGCTGGTGGGGGCCATGGTGGCAGTGCTGTTTCTGGTACGGACAGACCGTGCTGGGCTGCTGCGCCGCCGCGGCAGCGGCTTTTTCAATGGCCTGCTGGTGGGCATGTACCCGCTGGTGTTCATTGGCTACAATGCCTTTGGGTCGCTGGTGCTGGGCCGGCCGGAGAACGGCGTGCTGCAGCCTGCGGCACGCATCTGCACCTTCCTTGTCAGCATGGCCATGGTGGGTGTGGCCGAGGAATTCATCTTCCGCGGTGTCATTGCCCAGACCCTGCTGGAGCACTTTGGCACCAGCCGCGCCGGTGTGTGGAAGGCCTGCCTTTTGTCCGGTGTGCTGTTTGGTGCGGCGCACCTGACCAATATCCTCAGTTCGGCACCCTTCGGTGTGCTGATGCAGTGCGTGTTTGCAGCATCGCTTGGCACTCTTTTTGCGGCGATCTACTTCCGCACCGGCAATTTGTGGGTGACGGTATTCCTGCATGGTGCCATGGATATTTCGTCCATGCTCATCGGTGGGCTGTACGGCACCACTACCGTGGCCGATGCGGTAAGCGGCTACGATGCATCCATGCTGCTTTCGGTGCTGCTGTATCTGATCCCCACCGCAGTTCTGCTGCGCAAAAAGAAGCTGCCGGAGGTACAGCTGTACTGGCACCAGTACGTAAAAAAATAAAGGCAGGATGCAAAAAATATCCTTGCATTTTGCACAGGGTTCTGGTATACTGTATCTGTTACCGTGGTACGGGGTTGGGAGTATGCCCGCTTTTTGGGAATGCCGTTTCCCGCCGCTGTTCCATTGGCACATAAAATTTTATAAAGAGGTATGTAACTATGAACAAGCAGGAAGTTATGGCCAAAGTCGCTCTGACCGAGAAGGACACTGGCTCTCCCGAAGTGCAGGTCGCTCTGCTGACCGCTCACATCAACGAGCTGAACGAGCACCTGAAGAAGAACCCGAACGATCACCACAGCCGCCGCGGCCTGATGAAGATGGTTGGCCGCCGCCGCAATCTGCTGGCTTATCTCCAGAAGAAGGACATCGAGCGTTACCGTGCTCTGATCGCAACTCTGGGTCTGCGTAAGTAATTTAAACAGAGGGCAGGTACCGCAAAGGTGCCTGCCTTTTGCTTTTGTATACAAATGGCAGCGGCTGCGTATTGCAGCAGTAAATCGAACGCCTGTGCCCCGAATGCTTTTTCATGGCGCGGACGGCTCACATCAACGGCAGAGACATTCCCCCGGTGGGGGAAATATCTCAAACAAAACCGGATGTGAACGGCATGGACGCTGGATTTATTGCTATGATGCGCGTGCCACCGCCTTTTGGATAGAAAAAATCCGAAAAAACAAGGAGGCAAAAACAATGGCAATTGAATTTGGTTCCCGCAGAGAGACCTTTGAGAACTACAAGGTCTACGAGACCATGCTGGCAGGCCGCCCGTTCAAGGTAGAAATGGGCAAAATGTGCGGTCTGTCCAACGCCAGTGCGCTGATCCGCTACGGCGAGACCTGCGTTCTGTGCAATGTGGTCATGAGCCCCAAGCCCCGCGAGGGCGTGGATTTCTTCCCCCTGAACGTGGAGTATGAGGAAAAGCTCTACGCCGCAGGCCGCATCCCCGGCAGCTTTATGCGCCGTGAGGGCCGCCCCGGTGAGCGCGCCATCCTGACCAGCCGCGTGGTGGACCGCCCCATGCGCCCGCTGTTCCCCAAGGAAATGCGCAACGACGTGTGCATCACCATGACCGTCATGAGTCTGGACCCCGACTGCAGCCCTGAGATCGCCGGTATGATCGGTGCTTCTCTGGTCACTGCCGTGTCCGACATCCCGTGGAACGGCCCCATCGGCGGCGTGCAGGTGGGTCTGGTGGACGGCGAGATCGTGCTGAACCCCACGCAGGAGCAGCGCAAGGTGAGCGACCTTGCCCTGACCGTTGCCGCCACCATGGATAAGATCGTCATGATCGAGGCCGGTGCCAACGAGGTGGACGAGGACACCATGCTGAACGCCATCAAGGCCGCTCACGTGGAGATCAAAAAGACCATTGAGTTCATCAACCGCATCGTGGCCGAGCGCGGTAAGCCGAAGATCGATTTTCAGGTGGTGGGTCTGGATATGGACGTGTTCCACGCCATCCAGAACAAGTATCTGGACGACTTCAAGGCCGCTATGGACACCGACGACAAGAATGTGCGCGATGCCGCTCTGCTGCCCATCATGGACAAGATCGCCGAGGAGTACCCCGACCTGACCGCTGCAGACCTTGATCTGGTCAGCTACAAGATGCAGAAGTTCGTGGTGCGCCGCTGGCTGCTGGACGAGGGCAAGCGCGTGGACGGCCGCGGCATCAACGAGATCCGCCCGCTGGCTGCCGAAGTGGGCATCCTGCCCCGCGTGCACGGCTCCGGCATGTTCACCCGCGGCCAGACGCAGGTGCTCACCACCTGCACTCTGGGCGGCACCAAGGACAACCAGCTCATGGACGACCTGACCGACGAGCAGACCAAGCGCTATATCCATCACTACAACTTCCCGTCATACTCTGTAGGCGAAACAAAGCCTTCAAGAGGACCGGGCAGACGTGAAATCGGTCACGGTGCACTTGCTGAAAAAGCACTTGTTCCTGTTCTTCCGTCAGTTGATGAATTCCCTTATGCAATCAGAGTTGTATCTGAAGTTCTTTCATCAAACGGCTCAACTTCGCAAGGCTCAATCTGCGGCTCTACTCTTTCACTTATGGCTGCAGGCGTTCCTATCAAGGCTCCCGTTGCAGGTATCAGCTGCGGTCTTATCACAGGCGACGACGGCGTATACGGCGACTTTATGACAATGGTTGACATTCAGGGTCTTGAAGATTTCTACGGCGATATGGACTTCAAGGTTGCAGGTACTAAGAAGGGTATCACTGCAATTCAGATGGACCTTAAGGTTCACGGTCTTACTCCTGAAATCATCAAGGAAGCTTTTGCCAAGACTCATAAGGCAAGAAATTACATTCTTGATGAAATTATGCTTCCATGCATCAGCGAACCGAGAAAAGAGCTTTCAAAGTATGCTCCTAAGATGTATACACTTTCCATCAACCCTGACAAGATTGGCGATGTTATCGGCAAGGGCGGCAAGGTAATTCAGGAAATTCAGGCTGACTACGATGTTAAGATTAACATTGAAGAGGACGGCAGAGTATATATCAGCGGCATTGACGCAGACAAGTGCAAGGGTGCTGTTGAAATTGTTAAGCTTATTGCTACCGACCCTGAGGTTGGTTCATTCTACAACGGTGTTGTAACAAGAATTATGAACTTCGGCGCATTCGTTGAAATTGCACCGGGCAAGGAAGGTCTTGTTCATATCTCTCGCCTTGACGTTAAGAGAACGGAAAAGGTTGAGGACGTTGTAAACGTCGGCGATTCTGTTATCGTTAAATGTATTGAAATTGACGACCAGGGCAGAATCAATCTTTCAAGAAGAGATGCTTTAATCGAACTTGAGGGAATGAAACCTGAAAACGAAATTGACGAAACACCAAGAAAGCCACGCAGAGATAATCACAGACGTGACAATAACAGAAAGTAATTAATCTTTCAATAAACCTGCCGAATTGAGTAATTATACTCGGCAGGTTTTTCTTTTCTTTTTTTTGATACAGATTTTGTTATTTTATTGACAAAATTTGTAATAGTGCTATAATTGTATTTGTACGTTTTTAGGAAATTAAATCAAAAAATTACGCTTTGCGTAACGGAGGAAAAATTATGAATATTTTTATGATTGGCGGCACAGGCCTTCTTGGCTGTGAAGCTGCAACCCAGCTTATCAAAATGGGTCACAAAGTAACAAGCGTTGCTTTGCCACCTCTTCCTCAGGGTGCTCCTATTCCTGAAGAAATGGAAATCGTTTTCGGCGATATTAACAAAAAGAGCGACGAAGAAATTGAAGAAATGCTCAAGGGCAACGATGTATTCATCTATGCCGCAGGTGTTGATGAGAGAGTTGAATTCCCTCATCCTGTTATGGATTATTATGACAAGTTCAACAACGCTCCTCTTAGAAGAATCTTCCCTCTTTGCAAAAAGGTCGGCGTTAAGAGAGCAGTAGTTCTCGGCTCATACTTTGCTTATCTTACAAAGAGCAGACCTGATATGGGACTTCAGCAGAGAAACCCGTATTTCAAGGCAAGAATGATGCAAGAGGATATCTGCAAGAATGCTGTTGACGACAACTTCTCAACTTGCGTACTTGAACTTCCTTACATTTTCGGCACACAGCCGGGCAGAAAGCCTGTATGGACTATCCTTATTGAGCAGCTTAAGATGATGGACAAACTTCCGTTCACCCTTTATCCAAAGGGAGGTACTGCAATGCTTACTTGCCGTCAGGTAGGTCAGGCTATCGCAGGTGCTGCTGTTAGAGAAAAGGCAGGCTTTGAAGCAATCCCTGTTGCTATGTATAATATGAAATGGGATAAGTTCCTTAAAATCGTTTACGAAGCAAGAGGTATGGGTCCTGACAGAAAGATTGTCGGCGTTCAGCCTTGGATGATGAAGCTTGGTATGATTGGCATTGCCAAGGATTACAAAAAGAGAGGCATTGAGTCAGGTATGGACCCATTCAACCTTCCTGATATTATGAACCTCGACCTCTTTATTAACAACCAGTATACTAAGGAACTCGGCGTTCAGGAAGACGATATTGAAGCAGCAATCACTGATTCAATCCGTGTTTCTCAGGCATCATACGACGGCAAGGTTAAGCTTCTTGAAATGAAGGGCGAATAACGTCGAAAGAAACTACGTGTTTGAATAAATTTTTTCAAAATTTATAATAAACACTCCGTTCCTTTCTCCTTTTCCCCAAAAGCTCACGCTTTTCGGGGACCCCGAATAAAAAGCGGTGAAACTTTAATTATCATTACATAACAAAAAACCAAGGATTTAACGTCCTTGGTTTTTTTGTTTTACCGATTTTTTGAATTGATATGATTTTTAAGCACAAGATTTATATATTGTGAAAGCGAACGGTCATCACATTCCGCCTCATATTTAATCTTTTCCAGAATGTCGGCGTCAATTGTTATGCTTATTTTTTCCTTAAGCGGTTTCAATGGCTTCATTTTGTCGCATCTCCTAATATATAATATCCTTTGGTCAATGAGATTATACTATAAAATGGTATTTTGCATTGACAAGTAGGATAAAGTAGGATAAAATAAGATTGATTTAAAGTTTATTTTATCAAATTCAGGCTTTAAATTTTAGGAGGTAGAATATGAAAAAGAAAGCCATTATTTCAGCAGTGGCGGGTGTGATTATTGTGCTTGTGGGAATTATAGTATTCCTGCTTGTTAAAGGGCACTTTCCTGCCGATACAAAGGAAAAAACAACGCTCAAAAACGAAACAGGTGTAACGGTTGAGCAAGCGTCAATCAGCTTTGCAAATATGAAGCTTGATAACGATAAACTACACCTTACAGAAGAGCAAAAAGAAGTTTTAAAATACTTTGATAATGATTATTTTGACATTCAGGATTATGATTCTCTTCAAAGATATCCCGACGTTTACAAGGGTGCGCAAATCAGCTTTGGTGCTTATGTAAAAAAGATAATCAAATCAACCGATACTGATTATGAAATTCTTGTTGATACATTTTACAGCGGTGATTTAGGCTACTTTGATGATGCGGTTAAGGACAAATTAAAGGGCGACTATATAGTAATCAAGGGCAAGCAGACCAGCAAAAGGCTGATTGAGGGCGACGCAATAAATGTTTACGGTAAATATACAAGCGTCGATACATATACTGTAGACGGCAAAAGCTACACCGTGCCTACAGTCAATGTTTACAACACAAGTAACGTAAAGCGCTTCGACCTTGACACAATCAAAAAGGTTGCAACGTACATTTTCGGTCCTGACATCAAGCTTAGCAATCCCAACAAGGACAGTATGGTTACTTGGTTTTATTCATACCTTGTAACGCTTGACAATCAGTCTAACGATAATTTCAAAAGTTTTGTATTTTCTCAGGAATCCGGCTTTGTTTCCGATTTAAGAAATTTCGGCGATGACAGTTACGGCTCTCGCCTGCTTTATATTGCTGCGGATTTGGAGCATTACTTAATCACGGTTTATGATAAGGACACAAAGATTATGAACCTTGAATATTACGACAAGGATTTGAAAAAGCTTTGGAGCCGTGAATTTGAGGACGTAACCGACTTCCCAATGGACTACACAAGCGACGAAATAATGCTTGTTGCCGACAATGACCTTTATGTAATCAATACAAAAGACGGCAAGGACAAAATCGAGCCAACCTTTGTTGGTGAAAAGGTCAGGGTTATTATGGCAGACGACGGTGCAATCCTTATCAGCAAGACTAAAAAGGATTTAGTAACCAAGGTTGACAAAAAGGGCAAGATTGTTTGGTCAATCGATGCTAAATACAGTATTTTGAACAACAGCGACGATGCTTATTATGACAGCGCAAACAACAATATCAACGGCTTGCAGGTTATAAACGGTAATTACGTTTTATCCTACAACGGCGACGACGGCAGTCAAAAAGACGAAAACGAATATAACTTCGGAGTGGGCACTTGCTATCTTGTTTTCGACAAGGACGGAAACATCATTCTTGAAGAGCTTGAAGAAAAAAAGACTGACAACGGCAATGACGAGGAAGCTTATACCGAAAATTATGACGACTACGACGAAGAAAACTATTAATAAGGAGAAAATATAATGAAAAAATTATTAGCATTAGTTTTATCATTAATTATGATAATGACGTCGGTTTTTATTGTCCCATTCAGCGCACAAGCAGAGCAATATCCGATTTTGCCTATACCCGGAACAATTAGCACGCAATGTCTTACAAATGAAAGTAAATATGTTTCAGGAAATGAAAAAGGCAGAATTAATTATACATATAATATTCCAAGTGCAGGTACACTTCGACTAAACATAAATGCCACACTTACCGGATATGACAGCGACGGTCAATTTAGCATGCGCTTTGAAACAAGTTTTTCAAACACAGAATTTTATTCAGATTTTGAAAGCGGATTTAAAGGATATATAAACGATTACATTGAATATGATATATTACCGGGTACATATACGCTTACGTTTTTTTCTTACGGAAACGAATCTCCTGTTAATTGCACAATTTCAACAACATTCACTTCTAAAGCACAAAGTTTTTATGCAGATAACAATACTGTTACAAATGTAATCGCTTACGGTAATGAAATATCCCTTGACAAAAGATATTATGGCGTATTTCCTGCTGCCGTTAAAGAAAACTATACAAGTGATTATATGAACATCACCAAAGCGAAAACATCTTTTTCGTACAAATTCAACTTCAAATTCGACGGCGGCAATTTATATGCAGGCTTTGAGGGAGAAAGAGCCAAGCAATTATATCCTTATCAAGATTCATATATAAGTGATGCATTTTATTTATATGACGGAAATGGACATACTGTTTGGCCTTCTAAATATAATGATGATACATTATTATATGAGGATTTAAAAGCAGGAGAATATTTTATAGCTATCAAGAATTGGGCTGGTCCTTACAGCTTTTACCTAACACAAAACTTGTATAGATTTTATAGAGCCGAAGCGAATGCAAACAATCCGCAAACCAAAAAGAAAATTACCAAGCCGAAAAAGGCAAAAATCAAAAAGGTTAAAGGCTATAAAAAAGCGTTAGAGGTAAGATATGCAAAGGTAAGCGGCGCAAGCGGATATCAAATTCAGGTTGCGACCGACAAGAAATTCAAGAAAAACAAGAAAACCGTTACCGTAAAGAAAAGCAAAACAAAGGTTAAAATCAACAAATTAAAGAAGAAGAAAAAATATTACGTTAGAGTTCGTGCTTACAAAAGCGTATCGGGCAAAAAGGTTTACGGCGCATGGAGCAAAGTAAGAACCGTTAAAACCAAATAAGCGACAAAAGGAAAAAGGAAGAACAAAATTTGTTCTTCCTTTTTTTAGATTTTATACGATATTTTATTGATTGTTCGTCGCTTTCTTGCCCGTATTTACGACAAATTGAGCGTGGCAATGAGGGCAGGTCACGTTGATTTTGCCCTTATGGCGAGGGAGGCGAAGCGTTTTTTTACAACCCTTGCACTTAACGAACTTATGAGTTTTGCGTTGCTTGAATTTATCGTTTTGAAATTTGAAAAAGCCCTTAACGCTGTTTTCAAACTTAAGCCACTTTGCATTTTCCGCTCTGCGAGCCTCGATATTTTTTGAAAAAACTCTGAAAATTGCGAAAACAACAAGCACAAAAGCCATAATCTCAATCGCATAATATGTTATTTTTGACACCTTGTAAAAAGCGTTTGCCAAAAGAATTATGACAAAGAAAAAGATTAAAAGCACGCTCCAAAGCTTATCAATGCCGTATCTGCCTATCATAAATTGCTGAAACTTATATGCCTGTTTTCTAAAAAATTCTTTCATAATTTTCACCTTTATTGATTATATGCACCGCCGTTAGGACTGCCGAAATAGTCCGACGCATTTGAACTGTCATTTGAACTGCCGTTTGAACCGTCATTTGAACCGTCGTTTGAACCGTCGCTCGAATTGCCGAAATCCTGCGACTGAGAGTACGAGTTTCCGTTATTAAAATGCGGTGTATAGTAGTAAGTTCTTGACGCAAACAAGCCGCTGATAAGACTAACAACAATCCTGATTATAATTATAATAAGGATAATTTTTAAAATTCTTGAAACACAACCGCCACGCCTTGCGGTATATGTGCGTGTGTTTTGATTAGGACTGGTATAAGTGTAGGTATGCGCACCGCCCATATCGCCGAAATCGAAAAAGCTTGAAAACGGGTCCTTTTTAAGCGGATTAATGCCGTTTGTAATATCGCTGTATGCCTGATGATACGTCATATTATCAGGCTCCTTTGCATAAGCGGTACGGATATGGTCCTGCGCAACATTCCACTTGCCGACTGCCGCATTAGCAAGCGCCGAAAGATAATACCAGCGGGCATTTCTGTCCTCAATAGTATTGAGCAAATTAATTGCCTGAGTGTATTGCCCCGTATTTATAAACTGCGCAACAGATTTTAAATAATCGGGTGCACTGTTTGCATTTGCTTTAGCCCTCGTGCCGCTAAACGGAGAATAATATTCACTTTGATTAGCCGTGCCGTTTTTAATTTGGTCATAAGCCGCATTGATTTGCGACATTTTCTCCTCGGCTTCTTTATCGTTTGGATTAAGGTCGGGATGATACTTTTTAGCAAGCTTTTTATATGCCTTTGTGCATTCTTCAACGCTTGCCCCGTCCGGTACTCCCAAAACCTTATAAGGATTAGTTATCATATATATTCCTCAATAATTGATTTTATCAAATGTTACCACGCAATTTTTAAGACGTTATTAACAAATAACATACAAGACATAAACTTTGGTCAGACTTTGATAAAGCGGCTAAACCGCGCAAAATAATAGAAAATAAACCGTTTTGCCTCCCTTGCAAAGGGTGCGGGTCTCCGGTGGAGACCTCCCACTTTAGTGCAGAAGCAACAACCGAGCCG
>ENA-OPCW01001477-OPCW01001477.1-human-gut-metagenome-genome-assembly--contig:-NODE-1477-length-11769-cov-4.491378_pt1 | contig 11769 bp, 9 predicted proteins | sample MGYA00241258_ERZ501496 | MGnify/ENA primary metagenome ERZ501496 (study PRJEB25962, sample SAMEA2042660) | human gut metagenome | biome: human gut; feature: human-associated habitat; material: faeces...
TCTTCTACCGAAGGAATTACAGGAACGAGTGACGGGACTATTCATGCTCTGCAAATACAGGTCGCATTGGCGGTATTGGTTCAGGCGATCAGTCTGGCAGGGGCTTTCGAGCTACAGGTGCTTTTGGAACGAGGAAATGTCGGTGATTTTATGGATAGTGTTTCCCTCCGTCTGGTCTTTGGCATATTATGCTGGATCATCCTGTTGCAATGGTATCGGATGAACCGGACGGATGAATCGGATTTTGAGGAGATATCCGGAACTGAGGCGGATAAGGGACAAGAAGAAGCGGTTCCCGCTGGTGAAACTTTTCTGGATCGCGTATCGGTAAAAGACGGTTCCCGCATTCATATCATCCATCTCGAGGAACTGTTATATCTGCAAGCCGGAGGCGATTATGTGACGATTTTTACTCCGGATGGCCAGTATGTGAAGGAACAGACGATGAAATATTTTGAGACACATCTTCCACCTGCTCTGTTTGTGCGGATTCACCGTTCTTGCATTGTCAATACCGAACAGATTTTACGAGTGGAGCTATTCGGAAAAGAAAATTATCAGGTCCGTTTGAAAAACGGAGTTTGTTTGCGGGCAAGCAATGCCGGTTATAAGCTCCTGAAAGAGCGTCTTTCTCTTTAAGAAAGAGGAATCGAAATGTTAATTTTAGCAGAATTTGATACCATTGTGTAAAGTTTTGCCCTTTGTAACACTTTTTATTGCAAAGCTCTTCCGGACTTAACATATATTGTCTGTAAAAGGCTTGACAAACGGTCTTGACACATGTATCTTTGCATTGTGGTTTTTTCATAATAGTATTAGATTTAAGGTTAACAAAGTTGGTTAGGGGTTGTCGTGAGACAGCCTTTAATTGTTTATAGAGGGGAGCTTTTCCCCTTTTTTATTTTTCATATGACGGATCTTGTTATGTTTTGGCTTCACCTTGTCCTTTCACTCTTTGATTATCAAAGTGTACAAGGGTGAAGGTGAACATCGGGACTGCCTTCACCTTAAAAATTTGCTTTCACCCAGTGTCTCGTCCTGAAATAGGTTGACTATGCTCCCCCTTCTGTCTCTTATCCGAAGCAACCTATTTAAGTGAAAAATAAAGAGATTATGAATGTGTATAATGGTTTAATATATAGTCATTTAATGTTTGTCTTATATCCTTCTATCTTATCGACCTAAGTCGAAAACCTTTTTGCCCATTGTCGAAAGCCTTTTTGCCCAAGGTCGAAAAGGTATTCGACTTAGGTCAAAAGCTCTATGGCATTATAGTTTGGCGATAGAAGCATGGCAGTTGTAGCTTTATAACACACTTTCCGTACTCGGTTTACTTTTTCCGGTGAAGGCGGTTGGCAGATTATGGCGAAAAAACAAACAGATAGTGTGCCGTCAATCTTCGTTTGTTTAAAAAGAACATGTATCTTTATCTTCAAATAACTGGAATGTGATGGAATTACGAACAGAGAATGTGACGCGTTATATCATGCCTCTTCGGGAAGGCGGATCGTTGCCGGCATTGGCGGAAGCTGATGACGAGTTTAAATATGTCGTGAAGTTCCGTGGGGCAGGCCACGGGACGAAAGCGCTGATAGCCGAACTGGTTGGCGGTGAGATAGCCCGTGCACTTGGTTTCCGGGTTCCCGAGCTGGTCTTCCTGAATCTGGACGAAGCTTTCGGGCGAACCGAAGGTGATGAGGAAATCCAGGATCTGCTGCAAGGCAGCCGGGGATTAAACCTCGGCCTGCATTTTCTGTCGGGAGCTCTTACTTACGACCCGGTAGTGACGAAGGTCGGGGCTGAGTTGGCGTCCCGTATCGTGTGGCTGGATGCGTTTCTGACCAATGTAGACCGTACATTCCGGAATACCAATATGCTGATGTGGCATAAGGAACTGTGGCTGATCGATCATGGCGCTTCGCTTTATTTCCATTATTCATGGGTGAACTGGCAAAAGCATGCCGTAAGTCCGTTCGTGCAGGTCAAAGATCACGTGCTGTTGCCCGAAGCTTCCGGGTTGGAAGAGGCAGATGCCGAGATGAAACGCCTGCTGACGGAAGAGAAGATCCGGGAGATCGTGACTCTGATTCCCGACGACTGGTTGCATTGGAGCGAAAGTCCCGGTAGGCCGCAAGAAATAAGAGAGATTTATATCCGGTTCTTATGTGAGAGACTGGCACATTCCGAAACATTTATAAAAGAAGCACAAGATGCAAGGAAAGCACTTATATGAATATGCCGTTATCCGTTTGGTCCCCAAAGTAGAACGTGAGGAGTTCTTTAATGTGGGAATTATTCTGTTCTCGAAAAGAGCGAAATATATCAAGGCGCTTTATAAGGTAGACGAGAACAAGTTGAATCTGTTTTCTTCCGAGTTGGATCGTGAATCGTTGTTTGCCAATCTGCATGTTTTCGATAAAATCTGTTCCGGCACGAAAGAGGGCGGCCCTATCGCTGCTCTGGACATCCCGGAACGGTTTCGGTGGCTGACAGCAGTGCGGAGTGCATCTATCCAGACTTCACGTCCGCATCCGGGTTTCTCCGACGACTTGGACCAGACGTTGGAGATACTGTTTAGGGAATTGGTTCTGTAACGATATTGTAATTGATAGTAAACAGCGATTTAATACTCCGGTTGTTCCTTTGCAGCGGTTTTAATTAGGTGAAAATATATTTGTTTTAACGCAAAAAGAACAAACATGGAGATTAAGAGTAGAGTGACCCGGTTTGCGGGTTTACTATGTATCGCAGGTGCATTACAGGGATTCCCTGTAATCTATTCCGCCAATCCGGGCGGAATCATAAGCGTAGCCCGGCAGGGCACGTATCATCTGACAGGTACGATTGTGGATGGATACGGAGAACCCGTTATCGGAGCCAATGTAGTGGAAAAAGGAACGACTAACGGGACGGTGACCGATATCGACGGGAAGTTTTCGCTGGAAGTAGCCCCTGACGCTGTGTTAACCATCTCTTTTATCGGATATATACCGAAAGAAATCACACTGAAAGGAGAGAAAGAGCTGAAAGTGGTCTTGGTGGAAGATATGCAGAAGCTGGACGAAGTGGTCGTGGTCGGTTACGGCACGCAGAAGAAAGTGAATCTTACCGGAGCTGTCGAACAGGTGACCAGCGAAGTGTTTGACAATCGTTCCGTTCCCAACGTGACACAAGCCCTGCAAGGTTCGATCCCCAACTTGAACATTCAGTTGACCGACGGCAAGCCGACCCGCTCGGCGAGTTATAATGTCCGCGGTACGACTTCGATCGGGCAGGGTGGTAGCGCGTTGGTCCTGATCGACGGTGTGGAAGGTGATCCCTCGATGTTGAACCCGAACGATATCGCCAGCGTGTCTGTCTTGAAAGATGCCGCTTCGGCTGCCATCTATGGGGCGCGTGGTACTTTCGGGGTCGTACTGATCACCACCAAAGAGCCGACTAAGGACAAGACTTCCATTACCTATTCCGGAAATTTCGCCATGCAGAAACCGGTGACGGTTCCCGACTTCGTGACCGACGGATATGAATATGCTAGTCATTTCTATGAAGCCTATCATGCATGGAACAACTATTCGGCCGACCCTAAGAACATTAACAAGACGCAGGAATTCTCCCTCGGCTGGCTGGAAGACTTCAAAAGACGGAAGGAGCAGGGCATAACTGACGAGGTGACGGTCGATGCTACCGGCAAATATGTCTATTACGGCAACGAGGATTATTATGACGCCCTGTACAAGAAAACGACTTTCGCACAGGACCATAACTTGTCGGTGACCGGTAACAACGGGAAACTGAACTACTACGTTTCCGGACGGTTCTATGGCTACGACGGTTTGTTTCGCTATAATACCGACAATTATAAGATGATGAACCTGCGTGCGAAAGGTTCCGTACAGGTGTTCGACTGGCTGAAGATCGAGAACAATATGGATTTTTCCAATATGGATTACCATAACCCGATCAATGTCGGCGAAGGCGGCTCCATCTGGCGTAACATTTCCGATGAAGGTCATCCGACCTCGCCTATCTTCAACCCCGACGGCAGCCTGACTTTCTCGGCCGCTTATTCGGTCGGTGACTTTATCTATGGCAAGAACGGTATCGATACCAATAACAAGGTGTTGAAGAATACGACCGGCTTTACTGCTTCCTTTCTGGAAAACAAGTTGCACGTACGGGGCGACTTCACGTTCCGCAACACGGACGAGGGACAAACGCAACGCCGTGTACCGGTTCCCTACAGCACGCACGAAGGGCAGACGGTCGAACTGAGCGCCAAATACAATGACTTGAAGGAAAGTAATATGCGGACCGAGTATATTGCGACCAACCTGTATGCCGATTATGAGGATACATTCGGTGATGCGCATTATTTCAAAGGTATGGTCGGTTACAACTATGAACAGTCAACTTATAAGAGCACATATGTGCAGCGTAACGGGTTGCTGCTCGACGATTCGGAAAACATCAACTTGGCGCTGGGAGATGCGATCACTACGTCGGGAGGTTATAACAGATGGCGCGTGGCAGGTGGCTTTTTCCGTCTGAACTATGCGTTCAAGGATCGCTATCTGTTGGAAGTGAATGGACGCTATGACGGTTCTTCCAAATTCCCGACCGATCAGCAATGGGCGTTCTTCCCTTCTGTCTCCGGTGGATGGCGCGTGTCGGAAGAGGCGTTCTGGAAGGTGAACCCGGATTTGTTCTCCAATCTGAAAATACGTGTTTCATACGGTTCGTTAGGGAATGGTAATGTTTCTCCCTATAGCTTCCTCGAGTTGTTGAGCATCAGCACTTCCGGTCGTGTCCTGAACGGTTTGAAGAACAAGTATACGAGTGCTCCTGCCGTCATGCCTGACGGACTGACCTGGGAAACGGCAACGACGACCGATGTCGGACTGGACTTCGGCATGTTGAACAACCGCTTGCAATTTAACGGTGACTATTACATCCGTAAGACAACGGATATGTACACGGTCGGCGAAACGCTTCCCGATGTGTTCGGCGCCTCTTCTCCCAAAGGCAACTATGCCGACATGACGACCAAGGGATGGGAAATCACGCTGACTTGGCGCGACCAGTTCACATTGGCGGAGAAACCGTTCAACTACGAGATCCGTGGTACGCTGTCCGACTATATCTCGACCATCGACCGCTATAACAACCAGACAGGTAACCTGGATGACTACTATGCCGGCAAGCGTGTAGGTGAAATCTGGGGATATGTGACTGAAGGGCTGTTCAAGGATCAGGCTGATATTGACAGCCATGCCGACCAGACACTGATCCAGTCTTCATCCAAGCGCATCACCTATCCGGGAGATGTGAAGATCAAGGACCTGAACGGTGACCATGTGATCGACTACGGCAATAATACCGTGGACGACCACGGTGACAAGACCGTGATCGGAAATGCGTTGCCTCGCTATGCGTATAGCATCAACCTTTCCGGTGACTGGAACAACTTCTTCCTTTCCGCCTTCTTCCAGGGGGTGGGTAAACAGGATTGGTATCCCAGTTCGGAATGTATTTTCTGGGGACAGTATAACCGCCCGTATAACAACATGCCTACCTGGCATCAGGGCAATTATTGGACAGAAGACAATACGGATGCTTATCTGCCCCGTTATGCCGGCTATAATGCTTCCCTGAAGTCTACACCGCAGACCCGCTACTTGCAGAATGTCGCTTATATCCGTCTGAAGAACCTGCAATTCGGCTACACCTTGCCACAGCCGATCGTTTCGAAAGCCAAATTGCAGAATGTACGGGTTTATATTTCGGCCGAGAATCTCTGGTGCTGGTCCCCGCTCTACAAGCATACGCGTGACCTCGACGTGACGAACATCTACGGTTCCGATCCCGACCTGACGGATGCCGATATGTCGTCCGGACTGAACGGGAACCGTGGTAGCGGTGACGGGAACAGCTATCCGCAGATGAAGAGTGTGAGTTTAGGTTTATCAGTAACATTTTAATTAAAGAACTATCAACGACATGAAACGGATTATATATTCTTTTGTATCAGTCTGTTTACTCCTTTCCTCCTGCTCAATGGACGAGACACCGCAGGCTTCGGTGGACAAAGACACAGTCTTCAGGACGGAGAAAGGGCTGGAAACATATTCCTATTCTTTCTATAATATGCTCCCTTCCGTCAGTGACGGTTTCAGGCAGGATGCCATGTGCGATTATGGAGCGGTGACCAGCTTCGACAACTTTATCCGCGAAGGGGCTTACTCGGCCGAGTTGAGCAGCGGGTGGTCGTGGAGCGATCTGCGCAACATCAACTACTTTATTGAGAACTGTACGAACGAGGCGGTCGATGAATCTGTCCGTAACAACTATATCGGCTTGGCCCGCTTTTTCCGCGCTTACTTCTATTACGAGATGGTAGTACGTTTCGGTGATGTGCCTTGGATAGACCGTACGTTAGGTGTGGACGACGAGTTGCTGTATGCTCCCCGCGATTCGCGGACTATCGTCATGGATCATGTGTTGGAAGACCTGGACTTCGCTTGTGAGAATATCTCGCGGACGAAGGACGAAACCGGTTCTCTGGTGACGAAATGGGTGGCTTATGCGTTGAAATCCCGTATCTGCCTCTTCGAAGCTTCTTTTCGCAAGTATCATACGGAGTTGGGATTGACCGACTCGGCCGACGAATGGTATCAGGAGGCTGTCCGTGCTGCCGAAACGGTTATGAAGGAAAGCGGCCATTCTATTTATACGGGTGAGGGTACGGATGCTTCTTTCCGCTCGCTGTTCATCAGTGATAAGCCGGTAACTAGTGAAGTGATGCTGGCGAGCTGCGCCGATGCCGGGCTGGCTGTGTTGGGCGAAGCTAACTGGTGGTGGACTTCAGGCACGTACGGAGCGCGTTTCAGTATGATCCGTACCTTTGTCAATACTTTCCTGAATACGGATGGGACACCGTTTACGGATCGTGCCGGTTACGAGACGATGGAGTTCTATGACGAATGCCAGAACCGTGACGCACGCCTTGCCCAGACGATCCGCACACCGGGGTATGAACGCGACGGGGTGCCTGCCGCTCCTAACTTCAACGGTTATTCCTATACGGGCTACCAACCGATCAAATATACGTTGGATGATACCAAATACGATGCCGGTGCTTTGAATACGAATGCGATTCCGTTGTTCCGTTATGCCGAAGTCCTGCTGAACTATGCCGAGGCAAAAGCTGAGTTGGGGACGCTGACGGATGCGGATTGGGCGAATACGGTCGGTGTGCTGCGTGCACGCGCCGGTATCACCGGCGGTCTTTCTGCCAAGCCAACCAAGGTGGATGCTTATTTCCAGCAAAACTATTTCCCGAATATTTCCGATCCGGTCATCCTCGAAGTGCGTCGTGAGCGCTCCATCGAATTGGCTCTGGAGGGGTTCCGCTTCACCGACCTGAAGCGTTGGAAACGCGGTGAGCTGATGACGATGCGTTGGACTGGTATATATGTTCCCGCCTTGAATGTCCAGATGGACCTCGACAAAGACGGTACGCCGGACGTGATCTTCTATAAGGGAGAGAAGCCGACCGGTCTGCCTGCTTCCTGTACGCCTGTTTCAGTAGGAGAGGGCACGCAGCAGGGATTGACCGGGGCGGATTCGGGTAACCTGACTTGGTCGGACGATGATCCGCGTATCTGGTACGACGATGGTCGCCAGTATTACTACCCGATTCCTCAGTCGGCAATCATCAAAAATGGAAACCTGAAACAGAATCCGGGTTGGTAAATGTGTAATCGATAAATGATAAGGATATGAAAAAGACGGTAAGTGTATTTGTTTCGGTCCTTCTGCTGGCAGCTTTGCTCCAGTCATGGGTCATGAAAGAATCCCATCCGGCCACAGGCGGGAGGAGCGAACTGAACGTGGCGACTTTCAACCTCCGTATGGATACGGAAAAAGATGGTGTGAATGCCTGGCCGAACCGCAAAGAGATGGTGAAAGGACTGATCCGTTTCCACGATTTCGATATCTTCGGGACACAGGAAGGGTTCAAGCACATGTTGGACGGGATTGCCGAGTTGGATGGGTATGCCTATATCGGTGCCGGGCGCGATGACGGCGAGGATGCGGGCGAACATTCCGCTATCTTCTATAAGACCAGTCGTTTTGATTTGTTAGACAAGGGGAATTTCTGGTTTTCCGAAACACCGGATGTTCCGGGCAAGGGCTGGGATGCTACTTGCTGCAACCGTATTTGTTCCTGGGGTAAGTTTCGCGATAAGGAGAGTGGCAAGGTGTTCTATTTTTTCAATTCCCATTACGACCATCAGGGGAAGGTGGCACGCCGGGAATCCTCCAAACTGCTGATCGCTCGTATCAAGCAGATTGCCGGAACGGATGCGACGGTCTTTGCGACGGGAGACTTCAATGCCGTTCCGACCGATGAACCGATGGTGACGCTAGCATCCGACGGTCTGTTGCTGGACTCGTATGACCTGAGCGAGCAGCCGCGTTATGGTACGGAAGGTACTTACAACAGCTTCAAGACGGATTCCGAGATGATGAACCGCATCGATTATATCTGGGTGACGAAGGGGACGAAGGTGAAAAAGTATGCTGTTCTCAACGATATGCAGTACGGTCGTTTCCCGTCGGATCATTTTCCCGTGATGATACAAGTCACGTTTTAAAGTTTATTTGAATGACAGGTACGGTGTGAGCCGTTTCTTGTCCGTATCTGTAAATTCTTCTATCAATTGCAGGTTCTCCCATCCGGAGAGCTTGCTTTTTTGTTTCCGGAGCTGTTCGATCGCTTTTGCCTGTCGGTAGTCGAGGTAAGGGTGTTTGCGGAGAGCGGTGGCGGGTAAGGCGTTGACCTCTAACCGGCGTACATGGAGCGTGTCGGCAATGAACCAGGGGGCGAGGGCTTGGTAGCGTTCTTCATCGATCCCATACACTTCCGCCAACTGGCTGACATCGTAGAAGCCCCCTAAGAGTTCTCTGTATTTCATGATCCGCCGAGCGAAGGTGCTGCCGATGCCAGGGACTTTTTTCAGGATCGTAGTGTCGGCGGTGTTGAGCTCGACGAGGGTTCCCGGCGCGTACTTTTCCGTTCGAGTGTATAGGGTATATCCTTTCCTCTTCTTGCCTGTAGGGTAGGAGTTGTTACCTGTAAGGGTAGGACTTTTATCTTTAAGGGTATTCTTGGTTTTATTCGGATGAGGTCCGGATTCTTTCCGGATGAAATTTTTTCCCCCTTCGGATGTATTTTTTCCGGTGATGATCCGTCTTTCGCCCGGTGCTTGTCGGCTTTCTGTTCGATGGGCATCTGTCTGCGCTTCGATAGGCATCCGTTTCGTGTTTGTCCAAAGCAATAAGATCCAGGAAATAGTGATGAGGCAAAGGAGTAAAGCCAGTGCTCTCCGTTCGCCTTTGGAGAAGTAGAGAAGGTCGCGCCAGTTCATGGTAAGAAAGTATTTTTTCGAATGGTTTTGGTCTCCATAAGACAGTTATTATTAAATGAATACTATTTTACAAAGGTATAAGTTCCCTGCCGATATGCAAGGAACTTACGGGTTTATTTTAAAATAGTTTCTTCAGCTGGTCAAGCAGGCCGAGTTCGTTTAGGAATACGATGCCGATGGCGATCGGGGAAACGTATTTCATGAAGAAGACATAAATGGAGAAGAGACGGAACTTGATCGTCCCTTCGTTGGTCAGCTCGGCTTTCAGGATTTTCTTGTCGACACGTGTTCCGACGAAGATGCAGGTCAGCATTCCTCCTAACGGCAGCATGATCTTGGCCGTCAGGTAGTCCAGTGCATCGAAAAAGATCAGTCCACCTATCGTGAACTCTTTTAATAATCCGAACGAGAGTGAACTGAGAATGCCTAAGATGAATACACCGATCGAAACGAGCCAAGCCGCTCTTTTCCTTGTCATACGGAACTCTTCATGGATATAGGCGGTCACCACTTCATGCAAGGAAATGGTAGAAGTCAGTGCCGCCATCGCCAGCAAGATATAGAAAATAAGCGACCACAAGCTGCTGAACGGTAACTGCTCGAATACATTGGGCAAAGTGATGAATACCAGTTGGGCGCCTGCCGATGGGGCAATCCCGAAGCTGAAGACTGCCGGGAAGATCATGATCCCTGCCAGGACTGCCACAAAAGTATTGATGATCGTCACCTGCCAAGCTGTTGCCAACATGTTGGTGTCTTTCCCGAAATAAGAAGAGTAGGTGATAAGGCAACCCATGCCGAGACTCAGCGAAAAGAACGCCTGCCCGACGGCACTCAGTACAACGGATGAAGTCAGCTTGCTGAAATCCGGTTTGAACAGGTACACCAGTCCCGCTTCTGCATTTGGCAGCGTGACGGAGCGTACACACATCACGACCAGGATAAAGAACAGGAGTGGCATCATGATCTTGGAGGCCCGTTCGATACCTTTCTCCACACCCGAGGCAATCACGAAATGCGTCAGTCCGATAAAGACTGCTGTCCAGAAGATCGGCCGGAGTGCATTGGAAGAGAAGTTGTCGAAGCCGGTGGTAAAGTCCACACCCGGCGTACTGTAGAGGCTGCTGTTTACTGTCTGCCAGACGTATTCGAGTGTCCAGCCGGAAACGACCGCATAGAAGCCCAGGATCAGGAAAGCGGCCAGGATGCCGTTGTATCCGATCCAGCACCATTTCGTCCCGGGGGCCATTTTCTTGAACGAACCGACCGTATTGCTGCGGGAGTAGCGGCCGATAAAGAATTCGGTTACCATTACCGGAATTCCTAAGAATATCATGAAGAGAATATAGATAAGCAAGAATGCGGCACCGCCGTTCGTCCCTAACATATAAGGAAAACGCCAGATACTTCCCAGTCCTACGGCGCATCCTACGGTAGCTAGGATAACTCCGAGTTTACTACCGAATGTGACTCTGTTGTCCACCATGTTTGAATGAATAATTAAGAATTAAAAATTAAGAAATAATTGCCCTCTTTTCACTTTTAACTTTCCCCTTTCAACTGTTGAACCGTTCCGTCTTTGATATGGATCACGCGGTCTGTATCGGTTGCCAGTTGCTCGTCGTGTGTGACGATGACGAATGTCTGGTGCATCTGGTTGCGCAAGTCGAAGAAGAGCTTGTGCAGCTCTTCCTTGTTCTTGGTATCCAGGCTTCCTGATGGTTCGTCTGCGAGGATTACGGACGGGTTGTTGATGAGGGCGCGGGCAACGGCTACGCGCTGTTTCTCTCCGCCTGACAGTTCGTTCGGTTTGTGGGACATCCGATCGGTCAGGTTCATGAAGTCGAGAATCTCCTTCGCCCTTTTCTCGGCTACAGTCGGTTTTTCACGGGCGATCAGTGCCGGGATCATCACGTTCTCCAAAGCTGTGAACTCCGGGAGAAGCTGATGGAACTGGAAGACGAAGCCGATGTTCCGGTTGCGGAATGCCGCCAGTTTTTCTTCGGAAAGGCGGACGGTTTCGGTCCCGTTTATATACAGTTTGCCGCTGTCCGGCGCATCGAGCGTCCCGATGATCTGGAGCAGGGTCGTCTTGCCTGCCCCGCTCGGACCGACAATCGCTACGATCTCGCCCTCGCCTATCGTCAGGTCGATTCCTTTCAATACTTGCAGGGAGCCGAAGCTCTTGGTTATCCCTTCTGTTTGTATCATATCAGTTGAAAGTTGAAAGTTGAAAGTTGAAAGTTGGATAAGGAAAAGAATAACTTTTCATTTTCAACTTTCAGCTTTCAACCGGTTAATAACATAGGAGGCTAAGTAGCATCCGAATATGGCGGGC
>ENA-OPCW01001479-OPCW01001479.1-human-gut-metagenome-genome-assembly--contig:-NODE-1479-length-11766-cov-3.110409_pt1 | contig 11766 bp, 7 predicted proteins | sample MGYA00241258_ERZ501496 | MGnify/ENA primary metagenome ERZ501496 (study PRJEB25962, sample SAMEA2042660) | human gut metagenome | biome: human gut; feature: human-associated habitat; material: faeces...
TATCCCAGCCACGAATTGCTTGAGTAATGATGCTCTGTTCAAAGTGCAGAGCCGGTTGTGCTGTTTTTCCATGAGAAGATAGAGCTTATTCAGCCCGTACATCCACGTACCGTACTTCTCTTCATAATACTCCAGCGGTTTCAGCAGTCGTATCATGGCAACGCCACATTCATGCTTCAGTTGTTCCATATGTATATTTACTAATGAGTAATTATTCCCTTAAAAAAACACATTATTTATCTTTTTAAAACGCATCAGCCGTTTTGTCCTCATTCTACCGTTACCGATTTGGCAAGGTTACGCGGCTGATCCACGTCCATACCTTTACATACGGCTATGTGATAGGCGAGCAACTGCAAAGGAACCGCAGTTATCAACGGATCAAGGCACTCCATTGTTCCGGGAAGTTCGATACAAGTATCGGCAATCTTACTGATAACCTCATCTCCCTTTGTGACAATGGCTATCACTCTGCCTTTACGCGCCTTGATTTCCTGTATGTTGCTCAGCACTTTTTCGTACAGCCCGTTTTGTGTGGCAATGACTACCACAGGCATCTCCGCATCTATCAGCGCAATAGGCCCATGCTTCATTTCGGCAGCAGGATAGCCTTCCGCATGGATATACGAAATTTCCTTCAACTTCAGCGCCCCTTCCAATGCTACGGGATAGCTGTAACCGCGTCCCAGATAGATAAAGTTGCGTGCATAGGTGAAGATTTTAGAAAGCTCCGCTATGCTGTCATTCAACTTCAGCACCTCTTTCATCTTCTCCGGAATCTGTCCGAGTTCCCTGACTATGGCGAGGTATTGCTCCTCATCGACGGTATGCTTCTCGCGTGCCAATGCCAGCGCCAGCATGGTGAGCACAGTCACCTGTCCTGTAAAGGCTTTCGTAGACGCCACACCGATTTCCGGACCTACGTGAATGTAAGAACCTGTATGCGTAGCACGCGGAATGCTCGAACCCACAGCGTTGCATATACCATATATAAATGCGCCGCGACTCTTGGCCAATTCTACGGCAGCCAGCGTGTCGGCCGTCTCACCGCTCTGTGAAATGGCAATCACCACATCACTGCCGTCAATCACCGGATCACGATAACGGAACTCCGAAGCATATTCCACTTCTACCGGAATACGGCAGAAACTTTCTATCAGATGTTTGCCTATGAGCGCAGCATGCCATGACGTACCGCAAGCTACAATTACAAAGCGTTTGGCCGCAAGCAGGCGTTCCTTATAATCGATAATGGCGGAAAGCACTACATTAGTGCCTTCCAGATTGATGCGTCCGCGCATACAGTCGTAGATGCAACCGGGCTGCTCGAAGATTTCCTTCAGCATGAAATGCGGATACCCGCCTTTTTCCAACTGGCCGAGGTTGAGCGCCACCGTCTTTACTTCGTGCGGACACTCCACATTCTCCAGATTTACCACTTTCAGTTTCTCGCCGCGACGGATAACGGCTATCTCCCCATCCTCCAGATAGACCACCTTGTCCGTATATTCCACAATGGGGGTGGCATCGGATGCCAGGAAGAACTCATCCCGGCCGATACCTACTACCAACGGGCTGCTTTTGCGTGCGGCTATAATCTCGTCCGGATTCTCCCGATCGAGCACAGCAATGGCATACGCACCGATCACTTCCTGCAGAGCCAGTTGTACGGCAGTCAGCAAGTCAATGCGATTCGTAACCTGAATGTATTCGATGAGTTGTATCAGCACCTCGGTATCGGTACTACTTTTAAATGTATAGCCTTTGGCCTGAAGTTTATCTTTGAGGACGGTGTAATTTTCAATGATGCCGTTGTGGATGAGAGCGAGCCTTTCGGAAGAGGAATAATGAGGATGGGCGTTAATGGAACAAGGTTCCCCATGTGTAGCCCAGCGTGTATGTGCAATGCCAATGTTACCGGAAATATCTTTTTGAGTGACGAAAGTTTCCAAATCCGAGACCTTTCCTTTCGTCTTATAGACGTTCAGTTGCCGGTCGTCACTGATTAATGCTACCCCTGCACTATCATATCCGCGATACTCCAACCGCTTCAAGCCTTTGATAAGAATGGGGTAGGCTTTTCTTTGACCTATATAGCCTACTATTCCACACATAATATATCAGTATTTGATTTACGCTGCAAATATATATATTCTTTAGAACATAAAGTTCATCTTTTCCCGATTTATTTACTAAAAGGATAGAAAAATATTATTTCCTTATCAAAAAGACAATGAAAATAATATTTTAAAAGCAAAAGGTTCAATTTACAATCCTAAATCAAACGAATAGAATCTCATTTAAGATTAGAAGAAAACAAGGGGTATTTTCTATCAGATTATAACTTCATCCTCCTATGCAAGTATTTAGCAGGGTAAGAAGCCAAGCATATCTGTATCAAATTGAAATTAAATATCTATTTTTGCCAATCATTTTGTCACATCAACAAATATAATACAAAACTAAAGCAAACCAAAAATGAAGAAAGAAGAGCATTTTAACACCAGCGAAAAAAGAAAACCTGCACAACGACAGCCCATGCAGTTGGGCTTGTACGATGCCGCCAACGAGCACGATGCTTGCGGTGTGGGGATGTTGGTAAACATTCATGGCGGTAAATCCCACGAACTGGTTGAAGCCGCATTGAAAGTTTTGGAGAATATGCGTCACCGCGGAGCGGAAGGTGCCGACAACAAGACCGGAGACGGTGCAGGCATCATGCTGCAAATACCGCACGAGTTCATCCTGCTGCAAGGCATCCCTGTTCCTGAAAAAGGGAAGTATGGAACGGGATTGCTTTTTCTTCCGAAAGATGAAAAAGACCGGGCAGCCATCCTGAGCATCATCATTGAAGAAATAGAGAAAGAAGGGCTGACGCTGATGCACCTGCGCAATGTTCCTACCTGTCCGGAGATACTGGGTGAAGCCGCACTTGCCAACGAACCCGACATCAAGCAAATCTTCATCACCGGTTTCACAGACAGCGAAACTGCCGACCGCCGCCTTTATATAATAAGGAAAAGAATAGAAAACAGAATACGCCAATCGGATATAGCCTCACGCGGGGACTTCTACATCGTATCGTTGTCTGCAAAGAACATCGTCTACAAAGGTATGCTCTCATCGCTGCAGCTGCGTAACTACTTCCCCGACCTGACCAACAGTTACTTCACCAGCGGACTGGCCCTTGTACATTCCCGTTTCAGCACCAACACCTTCCCGACCTTTAATAAAAATATTAAGGAAGATAGAACAAAGCCTTCTGGCGCACAACGGCGAAATCAACACCATACGCGGCAACCGCAGTTGGATGGAAGCGCGTGAGAGCGTCCTGTCCTCTCCTGCCCTGGGCGACATCAAAGAGTTGCGCCCTATCATCCAGCCGAACATGAGCGACAGCGCTTCGCTGGACAACGTACTGGAATTCCTTGTCATGTCCGGACTCAGCCTTCCGCATGCCATGGCGATGCTTGTGCCGGAATCCTTCAACGAGAAGAACCCTATCAGCGAGGAGCTCAAGGCTTTCTACGAATACCACTCCATCCTTATGGAGCCCTGGGACGGACCTGCCGCGCTGCTCTTCAGCGACGGACGCTATGCAGGCGGCATGCTCGACAGAAACGGACTGCGCCCTGCACGCTACCTGATTACGCAGGGCGGCATGATGGTAGTGGCCAGCGAAGTCGGCGTGATGGATTTCGAGCCGGGAGACATCAAGGAAAAAGGACGCCTGCAACCGGGCAAGATACTGCTTATAGACACCGAGAAAGGCGAAATATATTATGACGGCGAACTGAAGAAACAACTTGCCGAAGCCAAACCATACCGCACTTGGCTGGCCGGCAACCGCATCGAGCTGGACGAACTGAAAAGCGGTCGCAAAGTCTCCCATAGCGTGGAGAACTACGACAGCATGCTGCGCATCTTCGGCTACTCCAAAGAAGACGTGGAACGGCTGATTGTCCCGATGTGTACCACCGGTGCCGAACCCATCAACTCCATGGGCAATGACACCCCGCTGGCAGTACTCTCGGACAAGCCGCAACTACTGTACAACTATTTCCGCCAGCAGTTTGCCCAAGTCACCAACCCTCCTATCGACCCGATACGCGAAGAACTGGTAATGTCGCTGACCGAATACATCGGAGCCGTAGGCATGAACATACTGACACCCAGCGAAAACCATTGCAAGATGGTGAGGTTGAACCATCCCATCCTGAACAACGCCCAGCTGGATATTCTCTGCAACATCCGGTACAAAGGCTTCAAGACCGTGAAACTGCCCCTGCTCTTCGAAGTGGCAAAAGGGTGCCAGGGATTGCAGCAAGCATTGGCAACCCTCTGCAAGCAGGCGGAAGAATCCGTCAACGAAGGAGTGAACTACATCGTGCTTTCCGACCGCGACGTAGACGCCGCCCATGCCGCCATTCCGTCACTGCTTGCCGTGTCGGCGGTACACCACCATCTTATCTCCGTGGGCAAACGGGTGCAGACGGCACTGATTGTAGAAAGCGGCGAAATCCGCGAAGTGATGCACGCCGCACTGCTGCTGGGTTTCGGAGCCAGCGCACTGAATCCGTATATGGCTTTTGCCGTCATCGACAAACTGGTGAACGAAAAGGAAATACAGCTCGATTACGCCACTGCCGAAAAGAAATATATCAAGTCCGTCTGCAAAGGCTTGTTCAAGATTATGAGCAAGATGGGCATCAGCACCATCCGTTCTTACCGGGGCGCGAAAATTTTCGAGGCCGTAGGACTGAGCGAGGAGTTGAGCAATGCCTACTTTGGCGGACTGAGTTCACGCATCGGAGGCATACGCCTGGATGAAGTGGCACGCGACGCCATCGCCTTCCACAAGGAAGGGATGGAGGTTCTTAAAAAGAAGGGGGAAGCGGAGCTATTGCCGAACCGCGGACTGTATGCCTTCCGCAAGGATGGTGAGAAGCACGCCTGGAACCCGGAAACCATCAGCACACTGCAACTTGCCACACGCCTGGGAAGCTATAAGAAATTCAAGGAGTTCACTGCCATGGTAGACAGCAAGGAATCTCCCATCTTCCTACGCGATTTCCTCGACTTCCGCCGTGCTCCTATCAGCATAGACCGGGTGGAACCGGTAGAGAACATCGTACAGCGCTTTGTCACCGGCGCCATGTCCTACGGCTCCATCAGCCGCGAAGCCCACGAAGCCATGGCTATTGCCATGAACAAGCTGCATGGCCGGAGCAATACGGGCGAAGGAGGCGAAGACCGGGCACGCTTCATGCCGCGCGAAGACGGCACCAGTCTGCGCAGCGCCATCAAGCAGGTGGCCTCAGGACGTTTCGGTGTCACCGCAGAATATCTGGTGAATGCGGACGAAATACAGATAAAGATTGCCCAAGGCGCCAAGCCGGGCGAAGGCGGACAGCTGCCGGGCTTCAAAGTGGATGAAGTGATTGCCAAGACACGCCACTCCATTCCGGGCATCTCGCTGATTTCCCCCCCGCCCCACCACGACATTTACTCCATCGAAGACCTGGCACAGCTCATCTTCGACCTGAAGAACGTGAACCCACGGGCAAAAATCAGCGTGAAGCTGGTGGCAGAAAGCGGTGTGGGCACCATTGCCGCCGGTGTGGCAAAGGCAAAGGCCGATTTGATAGTCATCTCGGGTGCAGAGGGCGGTACGGGAGCCTCTCCTGCATCATCCATCCGCTATGCCGGCATCTCGCCCGAACTCGGTTTGAGCGAAACGCAACAGACACTGGTGCTGAACGGCCTGCGCGGACAAGTGATGCTGCAAGTGGACGGACAACTCAAAACTGGCCGCGACATCATACTGATGGCAATGCTCGGAGCCGAAGAATTCGGCTTCGCCACCAGTGCCCTGATTGTACTGGGTTGCGTAATGATGCGCAAATGTCACCAGAACACCTGCCCCGTAGGGGTGGCGACACAGAACGAAGAACTGCGCAAGCGCTTCCGCGGACGCAGCGAGTATCTGGTGAACTTCTTCACGTTCCTGGCGCAGGAAGTACGCGAATACCTGGCGGAAATCGGGGTGGAACGCCTGGACGACATCATTGGACGTACAGACCTTATCGTCCGCAAGCCGGATGACGGAATCAGGAAACATCAGTTGATAAGCTTCGACAAACTACTGGCACGCGTAGACAATGAAGCCGCCATCCGCCACGTCACCGACCAACAGCATGGCATCGACCATGTGAAAGATGTAGAGATGCTACATGCCGCCGCCGAAGCCGTAGAGAACCAGAAGGAAATCTCGCTGGAGTACACCATCGCCAATACCGACCGTGCCTGCGGCGCCATGCTCTCTGGTGTCATTGCCGCAAAATACGGAGAAAAAGGGCTGCCCGAACATACGCTGAACGTGAAGTTCAAAGGCTCTGCCGGGCAGAGTTTCGGGGCATTCCTTGTCCCGGGTGTCAACTTCAAGCTGGAAGGCGAGGCCAACGATTATCTGGGCAAAGGTCTGAGTGGCGGACGCATCGCTGTCCTGCCTCCGGTACGGAGCAACTTCGAGGCAGAGAAAAACACGATTGCAGGCAACACCCTGCTTTATGGCGCCACAAGCGGTGAAGTTTACATCAACGGCCGTGCAGGCGAGCGCTTTGCCGTCCGCAACTCCGGTGCCACAGCCGTAGTGGAGGGTGTAGGCGACCACTGCTGCGAGTATATGACCGGCGGGCGCGTGGTAGTACTCGGACAGACGGGACGCAACTTTGCCGCAGGCATGTCCGGCGGTGTGGCCTACGTATGGAACCGGGACGGCAACTTCGACTATTTCTGCAACATGGAAATGGTGGAACTGAGCCTCATCGAAGAGGCCTCCTACCGCAAGGAACTGCACGAGCTCATCCGCCAGCACTACCTGTACACCGGTTCCAAACTGGCACGCACCATGCTCGATGACTGGCCACGCTATGCCGACCAGTTCATCCAGGTAGTCCCTATCGAATACAAAAAAGTGCTGCAAGAGGAGCAGATGCAGAAATTGCAACAGAAGATTGCAGAGATGCAGAGAGACTATTAAAAGTACAATTGACTATTTATAATGTACAATTACCATGCGGATAACAGTTATATAGTAGCATCTGGAAATATACATTGTAAACGGACAAAGAGATTGTAAATTGTAAATTGCTAAATTGTAAATTTCAATATGGGAGATCCAAAAGCATTCCTCAATATCCCCCGCCAAGAGGCGGGTTACCGTCCGATACACGAACGTATCACAGACTTCAGCCAAGTGGAACAGACACTGAACAGCCACGACCGCAAGCTCCAGGCCTCGCGCTGTATGGACTGCGGCGTACCCTTCTGCCACTGGGCATGTCCGCTGGGCAATAAAGACCCGGAATTCCAAGACGCGCTCTACCGGGGCAAATGGCGCGAAGCCTATCAAATACTGAACAGTACGAATGATTTTCCGGAATTTACGGGACGCATCTGCCCTGCCCTTTGCGAGAAGTCGTGCGTACTGAAACTCTCGTGCAACGAACCGGTCACTATCCGCGAGAACGAAGCCGCCATTGCCGAGGCTGCTTTTCGCGAGGGCTACATCACCCCCCTCCAGCCCGAACGCAACGGAAAGAAAGTAGCCGTCATCGGCGCCGGCCCTGCCGGATTGAGCGTTGCCGTACGGCTGAACGCCAAAGGTTACGAAGTTACCCTATTCGATAGCAAACCGATGCCGGGAGGACTGTTGCGTTACGGCATCCCCAACTTCAAACTGGACAAAGCCGTCATCGACCGCCGCATGAAAATCCTCAAGGCCGAAGGAATCTTGTTCAAGATGGGAGTCCATGTCGATGTACAGAAACTGCCTGCCGGATTTGATGCCTACGCCATTTGTACCGGTACGCCCACCGCCCGCGACCTCTCCATTCCGGGCAGGGAGCTGAAAGGCATCTACTTTGCCCTCGACATGCTGGCACAGCAGAACCATATTCTGGATGGAGATACCTTCCCGAAAGACCAACTCGTTAACGCCCGCGGCAAACGGGTACTCGTCATCGGCGGCGGCGATACCGGGTCTGACTGTATAGGCACCAGCATTCGCCAGGGAGCCGTCAGCGTAACCCAGATTGAAATTATGCCCCAACCGCCCATAGGACACAACCCGGATACTCCCTGGCCGCAATGGCCCGTCGTACTGAAAACCACCAGCAGCCACGAAGAAGGCTGTACCCGTCGATGGTCCCTCGCCTCTACCCGGTTCATCGGGAAGAATGGCAAGGTATGCGGTGTGGAAGTGGAAGAAGTGGAGTGGCTTCCGGCAACAGACGGTAACCGCCCTACCATGAAATCTACGGGTAAGAAAGAGGTCATCGAAGCCGATATGGTGCTTCTTGCCATGGGTTTCCTCAAGCCCGAGCAACCGAAGTTTGCAGAGAACGTATTCGTGGCAGGCGATGCCGCCCACGGCGCCAGCCTCGTGGTACGTGCCTTGGCCGACGGACGACGAGTGGCAACAGAAATAGATCGTTACCTCGAACCTCTAAAAGAAAACAAGAAATGATTTCCCTCTTTTAATTTTTAACCTTTAATTTTTAATTCTCATGTGTGGAATAGCAGGAATCTTCAACATACAGTCTCAAACTCCTGAGTTGAGAAACAAAGCGCTACGGATGGCGCAGAAAATCCGTCATCGTGGGCCGGACTGGAGTGGCATCTACGTAGGCGGCTCCGCCATTCTCGCCCACGAACGCCTCTCCATTGTCGACCCGGAATCCGGCGGACAACCCTTGTATTCACCCGACCACAAGCAGGTGCTTGCCGTCAATGGCGAGATTTACAACCATCGCGACATCCGTGCCCGCTATGCCGGAAAATACGCCTTCCAGACCGGTTCCGACTGCGAAGTCATCCTTGCCCTTTACAAAGACAAAGGCATCCGCTTCCTCGAAGAGCTGAACGGCATCTTCGCCTTCGCCCTCTATGATGAAGAAACGGACGATTACCTCATCGCCCGCGACCCCATCGGCGTAATCCCCCTTTATATAGGACGCGACAAGGATGGACACATCTACTTCGGCAGTGAGCTGAAAGCTCTTGAGGGTTTCTGCGATGAGTACGAGCCTTTCCTTCCCGGCCACTACTACCGTGGGCGCGAGGGCAAGATGCACCGCTGGTACACCCGCGACTGGATGGACTATGCCGCTGTGAAGGACAACTACACTCCTGCCGCCGAACGCAATGCCGCGCCGGCTTCGATAGGCCGGACAGCCTACAGCACACAAGTCACGGCTGTGCACGATGCCCTTGAAGCCGCCGTACAGCGCCAGTTGATGTCCGACGTCCCCTACGGTGTCCTGCTCAGTGGCGGACTCGATTCTTCCGTCATCTCTGCCATCGCCAAGAAATATGCCGCCAAACGCATCGAGACAGACAACAAGGCAGATGCCTGGTGGCCGCAGCTCCATTCCTTCGCCGTCGGCTTGAAGGGTGCTCCCGACTTGATTAAAGCCCGCGAAGTGGCCCGTCATATCGGTACCGTGCATCACGAGATAAACTATACCGTTCAGGAAGGCCTCGATGCTGTCCGCGACGTCATCTATTTCATTGAGACTTACGACATAACCACTGTCCGCGCCTCCACCCCCATGTATCTGCTGGCGCGTGTCATCAAAAGCATGGGCATCAAGATGGTACTCAGCGGCGAAGGTGCGGACGAGGTGTTCGGCGGTTACCTTTACTTCCACAAGGCGCCCACACCGCAAGCCTTTCACGAAGAAACCGTGCGCAAGCTCTCCAAACTGCATCTGTACGACTGCCTCCGTGCCAACAAAAGCCTTGCAGCCTGGGGAGTAGAAGGACGTGTCCCCTTCCTCGACAAAGAATTCCTGGATGTTGCCATGCGCATCAATCCGGCAGTCAAGATGTGCCCCGGCAAGGAGATAGAAAAGAAAGTAGTCCGCGAAGCCTTTGCCGACATGCTCCCACAGAGCGTTGCCTGGCGGCAGAAAGAACAGTTCTCCGACGGTGTGGGCTACAGTTGGATTGATACGCTGAAAGCCGTCACTGCCGCTGCCGTCAGCGACGAACAGATGGCACATGCCGCCGAACGCTTCCCGATACATACCCCGCAAAATAAGGAAGAGTATTACTATCGCACCATCTTCGAAGAGCATTTCCCCAGTGAAAGCGCAGCCCGGAGTGTTCCCAGCGTACCCAGTGTGGCATGCTCCACCGCCGAAGCGCTGGCATGGGACGCCTCTTTCCAAGGAAAGAACGACCCCAGCGGACGAGCAGTAGCGGGGGTACACGAAGAAGCATACAAGGATTAAAAAAAGAGCTGCCGACAGATTTCCTGCCAGCAGCTCTTCTCATTTTTTATTTATCAAATCCTATCGGACTAAAACATCATTGTCTGTCCGCCAATCACACCTGCCACAGCACTCGCTACGGCAATAATAAGTTTCAAAATCACATTCCACGTTTTCTTCATAAAGATTATCCATTATCTGATTAATAATTCATAGCTACTGTTATCCCAGTGGATTCTCACCTTGGTCTCCATCCGAATCCGAGCCTCCTCCTTCCGAACCGGAGCCGCCATCTGTAGAAGTCTTCCCCTTAAGATAATCATCCAAACTCACCAAATCCAGCCTTTCTCCAGCACGGGTAGCAGCCTTCGATATCTTCAGTTCCCTATTCGCCTGAAAACAGATACGGACGCTCTCCACACTCTTGGCTGTCACGTCATCAGCCTTTTCCTCACCTTTCGATTTGGCTGCCAGTATAAAGACACCCAGCCCGGCTATATTAACCGTCTTTCCTTCCAGCAACTGCTCTTTCAGCTTTTCCACAAAGTTCTGCATCGTACTCTTGATGTCACCGATAGACAGAGAAGAGCGGTCCTGCATCTTCTGTGCAATAAACGCCAAATCCACGCTTTGCCCCAATGTTACCAACTGCGGATAATACTTCTTGGGAGAGTTTTCAACCCTGGGGTCCGACGGTCTCTCCACCGTCCTGAAAATTACACTCATACTTTTTTTCTTTAGAGATTTAAATTCGTTTTCCTATTCACACGTTTCGTTGATCAACGATGCAAAGGTGAGGATTAAAAACTATGTAGCCAAAGAAAAAAGGTGCTTGGGAGTAGTTTTTCTGAGAAAAGTGATAAAGTATTAATTATAAGATAATTGATGCAGAACAAAGAATCTCTTCATGAAACAGATATAAATAAGATACCTTATTTAATCACGTTTAAAAATATCCCTCGTATAGACTTTGTCAGCCACATCATCCAAACATGCGTCATAGCGGTTGGCAATAATGGCCTGCGAGATACGTTTAAACTCCTCCAAGTCATTCACAATAAGCGAACCGAAGAAAGTACTGCCATCTTCCAATGTAGGTTCATAAATCACCAGCTTGGCACCTTTAGCCTTGATACGTTTCATCACCCCTTGAATGGAACTCTGGCGGAAATTATCCGAATTTGACTTCATGGTCAACCGGAATACACCAATGGTCACCTCCTTTTCTTTCTCCGCATCATATACACTGTTACTTCCGTATGCACCGGCAATGTGCAGCACCCTATCGGCTATAAAGTCCTTACGCGTACGATTACTCTCCACAATTGCCGACATCATATTCTGAGGCACATCGTTATAGTTGGCAAGCAACTGTTTGGTATCCTTGGGAAGACAATACCCACCATAACCGAAAGAGGGATTATTATAATGTGTACCGATACGGGGATCCAGACCTACACCATTGATTATGGCTTTCGCATCCAGCCCC
>ENA-OPCW01001483-OPCW01001483.1-human-gut-metagenome-genome-assembly--contig:-NODE-1483-length-11741-cov-3.915283_pt1 | contig 11741 bp, 7 predicted proteins | sample MGYA00241258_ERZ501496 | MGnify/ENA primary metagenome ERZ501496 (study PRJEB25962, sample SAMEA2042660) | human gut metagenome | biome: human gut; feature: human-associated habitat; material: faeces...
CTGTCTTACGATCCTTTGTACGGATACCGGTTACCTTGTCGCCATTTCCAACCACCTCGGTTGTTTGTGAACGAACAAAGATCTCGACATTCGGCAAACTCTTCGCTTTCTCTTGCAAGACTTGATCCGCTTTTAACTCATCCATAAACTCCAAAACGGTTACTTTCGAACAGATCCCCGCCAAATCAATAGCCGCCTCGATACCGGAATTTCCACCGCCAACTACGGCGACATGTTTTCCCTTATAAAACGGACCGTCGCAATGAGGACAAAAAGCCACTCCACGTCCTATATACTCTGTCTCACCCGGTACATTCAATTTACGCCAGCTAGCGCCCGTAGCGACAATAACCGCCGGCATTATGGAAACTTGCACCCAGAAAAGGGCCGCTACAAAACGCTACCACTGCGACGGCATCCGGATGGACGCCATCTCCCGCGCCCTGTACTGGCAGGGCGACCCCAACCGCGGCGTAAATCAGGGCGCGGTGAACTTTTTGCGCAGTTTGAACCACGGGCTGAACGAGCGCTGGCCCACCGGCATCTACATGGCCGAGGACTCCACCAACTTCCTCAAGGTCACCGCCCCCACCCGCTACGACGGTGTGGGCTTTGACTACAAGTGGGACATGGGCTGGATGCACGACACGCTGGACTACTTTGCCACCCCCTTCGGCGAGCGCCCGGGCTGCTACGGCAAGCTGCTGTTCAGTATGCACTACTTCTACAACGAGCTGTACCTGCTGGCGCTGAGCCACGATGAGGTGGTGCACGGCAAAAAGACCATCATTGATAAGCTGTGGGGCACCTATGCGGAAAAATGCGCCCAGCTGCGCACCCTCTATTTTTATATGTATATGCACCCGGGCAAGAAGCTGAACTTCATGGGCAACGAAATGGGACACTTCCGGGAGTGGGACGAAAAACGGGAGCTGGACTGGGACCTGCTGAAATACCCCTTCCACGATGCGTTCCAGAAATACTTTGCCCACCTGTGCCGGGTGTATTCCACTGAGCCTGCACTCTACGATGGCGAGTACAACCCCGACTGCTTTGAGTGGGTGGCCTGCGAGAGCCGCAACGAGGGCGTGTACGCATGGCTGCGCAAGGGCCGGGGCGAAAACCTGCTGTGCATCATGAACACGCAGGACCACGCCCACAAAAAGTTCCCGCTGTATCTGCGCTTTCCCTGCAGTGCCGAGGAGGTGCTGAACACCGAATCCCCCGAGTGGGGCGGTGCACTGAAGGGCCGCCGCAAGACAAAGCTTCACACCACCGATGGCGGTGTGTTTGGTCGGGACTATACCCTTACAGTAGACCTGCCTGCCATGGGCAGCTGCCTGCTGCGCCTTGCGCCGGAGGCCCCGAACCCCGATGCGGCCCGCATCAGCGCCAACAAAGCCCTGAACGCAAAGCGCCGCGCTGCCCGCAGCACAAAGGCCGCAGCCAATTCCAATAAGTAATATTCGTTTTAAAATGTCCCGTCTGCGTTCAAAGCGGCGGGACATTTTGTTGTTTTCCGTGCACAGCGGCTGGACAGTGCAGATTTTGCTTGTTATACTGTAGCTGTGATATTCTGCAGCTGAGAGGTTTTTGGGATGAGTGGAATCGTTTCCCGTCTGTCTGTCCTTGGCAAGGTCTGGCTGGGCCTTGCTGCCGGGGCACTGGCGCTTATTGTATTCGGCCTTGCCGCACCGGGCAGCAGCCTGTTTTTTCCGCTGGTGAGCCTGTGGTGCAATGCAGCACTGTTTGCACTGGTGCTGCTGGTGCTGCGCCGGGCCGGTATGGAGCTGGACCTGTTCCACAAGGCGGTGCTGGTGGGCCTGTGGGCAGCGGCCGTGCTTTACTTTTACTGGACCCTCGGCAGCCGCACCTTCCTCTACCACTGGGATTACGTAAACTACATTCTAAAGCAGTATCATGCTGAAGCCGCCTTTGCCCAGAGCACAGGCGCAGGCTTCCGGTTTCTCCTCGATTCCATCACTGAGGACTACACCAACTTCATCACCCTGTTCACCGAGTTCCCGTTCTGCCTGAGCGGCAAGACCGGCGACGACTACGCATTCTGTCAGGTATTCAGCGTACTGCCCAGCCTGCTGGTGCTGCTGGCGGGCCTGACGGTCAAGGTGGGCCGGATGCTACGGGTAAAGAACCGGTTCTGGTATTTCCTCATCGGCTTTTCGTGGTGCGCTACCTTCCCGTTCGTGCGCATGTCGGCGGTGCTGGGCCAGCCGGACTGGTTCGGGCTGATCTTTGCCTTCATGCTCATGCTGCTCACACTGGACTACCGCTTTGACGGCATCGACCTACCCCGCTATCTGCTCATCTTCGCCGCCACGGCGGGCATCATCCTCACCCGGCGCTGGTACTTATATTTTGTGGTGGGCTACTGCTTTGCCTACGTGGTGATGCTGGCAGTTTCCAGCATCCGGCTGGCAAAAGATGGCCAGCAGTCCCGGGCTGTACACCGCCTCGTCCGGCTGGCCGTGTTCGGCCTGTGTGCGGCTGGGGCCATGGTGCTGCTGCTTCTGCCCATGGTGCGCAAAATTTTAAGCTTTGACTACGCCGGGCGCTACTCTTACTACAACTTCGGCGGCATCACGCTGGAGCTGGCCGCACAGACACTGCGCATCGGTTTACTGAACTTCATCCTCATCGGAATGGGGCTGTGGTTTTCCGCAAAACGCCGTCTGCCTGCCCTGCCCTGCCTTGCAGGGGCAGAGCTGCTGGTGAGCCTTGTGCTGTTTACCCGGGTACAGAACACCGGCTCCCACCAGATGCTGCTGTTCGTGCCTGGGTGGCTGCTGCTGTTCCTCGTTGGTTCCGCCGCACTGGCCGACGGCCTGAAAAAGCACACCGCCGTCAAGCTCTGCTACTGGGGCTTTACCATGGTGTTTGCGGTGTCCGTGCGCTGCTCGCCGCTGACCACCGTTGCCCTGCCGGGCTTTGTGGTGGATCATTTTCCCCTCAAGGCCGTGTCGGAATTCGTCCGGCTGGACAAGCTCACCTACGACCGCACCGATGCCGCCCAGATCCAGCGCGTGGACGACTGGATCGATGCCCACTGCGATGCGGAAAAGGGCGAGTTTGCCTACATGATCCCCCACGATATGCTGTACAACTCGGACATGTTCCAGTACGCCGCCCTGCCGGACATCCAGCTGCAGGGCAAGCTGGCCGCCGGCATCTCCATCCCGGGCACCCACGAGTTCCCGGTGCGGTTCTTTGAGGCGAAGTATGTGCTCACCGCAGAGCCGCTCCCCCAGACCTTTGTCAGCGGTGGCGAGCTCTCCGGCCGGTGGAATGCCCTCTTCTGCGCCGCGCGGGATGAGCACTTTACGCAGGCCGCCAGCTTTGACATGGGCAACGGCACCGTGTTCACCGTGTGGGAGCGCACCGAGCCTGCCGACCGGGCTGAGGTGGAATATTATCTGGATGCCTTCGCGCAGGAGGATGCCCTCTACCCCGAAATGTTCTCGCAGGTGGCGGAAGCCTGGCTTGCCGGACATGGACTTTAAATTGCAAACGCTTTGGATATAAAAGGAGTATTTCCCATGGAACAGAATGCAAACGCCCTGCCCAAGGTCACGCTGGGCCAATACAAGGGGCTGGAATTCACCCGCCGGGTGCGCCCGGTATCGGAAAAGGCCGTGGAGCTGGAGGCGGCGAACCTCACCCGCACCCACGCCCCCTTTGCACCGGTGGAAAAGTCCGCCGCGCGCGGGATGCGCGTCACGCTGGATTTTGAGGGCTTCATGGACGGCGCACCCATCCCGGAAAGCAAAATGGAAAATGTGACCGTGGTGCTGGGCACCGGTCAGCTGATGCCCGCCGCCGAGGATGCCGTGTACGGCCATAAGGCAGGCGAGAGCTTCCGGTTCGATTTTACCTATCCCGCCGAGTTCCGGGTGCCGGAGCTTTCCGGCAAAACGGCACAGTTCGCCATCACCCTGCACACCGTGGAGCAAAAGCAGCCTGTACCGCTGGACGATGCCTTTGCCAAGACACTGGGCTTTGATACGGTGGATGCCCTGAAGGAGAGCATCCGCGAGAAAAAGCGCCGCTCCCACGAGGCCAACGCCGACCGAATTGCCGGAGCCGCCCTGCTGGGCATGGCCGGTGCCAACCTGACGGCGGAGCTGGATAACGCCATTCTGGACCAGAATGCCGACCATGACATGAACGCCCTGCGCGAACGGCTGCGCCGCAGCAAAATGACCATGGAGCTGTACTGCAAGGCAGGCCAGACCACACCGGACGAGGTGCGCGCCGCCTTCCGCCGGGATGCCGAGCGCAAGATGCGCAGCATCCTTGCGGTGCAGGCCATCGCCAAGGCCGAACAGATCACCGTGTCCAACGCAGAGGTGGATGCCGAGTACGTCCGCCTTTCCAAGCTGCACGATACCCCGGAAGCCGAGATCCGCAATGTGCTCAGCCGGGACGCTGTGGCCTCTGCCGTGACCACTCAGAAGGTGCAGCGTTTCCTGATCGACCACGCAAACATCACTTCGGTTGTGGAAAAGGAGTAAACTATGGGCTTTTTTACACGCACCGCGATGGATATGCTGATGAAAACTACCCATCCCGAGATCAACCGCCGCCAGTGCTGGAACCTGCATCCCCATCGCAAGCCCTGCACCGAGTGCAAGGATATCTGCCCCTATGGCGAACAGATCTTTACCCGCCCGAACCTTGTGAAGGACTGGGACCCCTGTACCGAGTGCGGCCTGTGCGTCTCTGCCTGCCGCAGCGGCTGCATCATCCCTTCGCCGGAGCAGGTGCAGCGGGACACCTCTGCCGCCGATACCGACAATGACACCATCTGGATCGGCTGCGAAAAGTCCACCCGCAAAAATTCCATGGTGCGCACCTGCATCTCTGCCCTCACATGGGAGACGCTGGCCTACCTTGCCCTGAACAAAAAGATCGTGCTGGACCTGACCCCCTGCGGTGAATGTGAGAACGACCTGTGCGCCGCCCAGCTGCGCAAGGAGCTGACAAGGCTTGTGGATTTCTTTGGCCAGCCCATGTTCGAGGCACGGTTCACTCTGGCCTACGAGCCGGACGAAGCGCTTTACCACGTAAAGGAGCTGAGCCGCCGCGAAATGTTTGAGCAGGTGAGCCACGGCTCCAAAAGTGGCACCAAAAAGCTGCTGCAGATGCTGCCCGGCCTGCACAGCGAGGACGACGGCGGTGTGGATTTCCGCCTTTTGCTGCACCAGCGCACAAAGCAGCTGAAGGCATCCATGGCAACGCCGCTGAAGTACGGCTACTACCTGCCCAACTTTACCGATAAATGCTTTGGCTGCGGCAAGTGCGAAAAGGCCTGCCGCGCCGGTGCGCTGAAGCTGGAGGACCTGCCCGACGGCCAGACCCGCATCGTCATTACGCCGTGGAAGTGCAGCGAGTGCGAGGTGTGCGTGGCCTCCTGCTCCAACCATGGCATCAACGGCATGAAGCTGCGCCAGCTCACCACCCTTGGCCCGGTAAGTGTACACAAATGCACCAAGACCCTGTGCAAGGAATGCGGCAAGCCCATTGCGCCGGGCAGTGTGGATGGTGTGTGCACCGTGTGCCGCATCAAGGCCCGCACCAAAAAGCGGCAGGAAGAAGCCGCTGCCAAGGCAAAGCAGCTGCGTGAGGAGCGGGAAGCCAAAAAGGCTGCAGAGGAAGCCGCCAAGGCAGCAGCCGAAGCCGGTGCCGCCCCCGCAGAAACCGCCGCGGCCGCTGCCGTGCCTGCTGCGGCCGGTTCCGTGATCACAGCACTGACCCCGGAAAAAGCAGTCCCCGCCGCGCTGGACGAAACCCCTGCTGCCGCACCGGAAAACACCACAGAAAAGGATGTGCCCGACACACCGAAAAATGATTGACGGCGCACAGATTCAATGCTATACTGACCATAAGACCACGCACCGTGGCCACCGACTGTTACAAAGGGGTAACGGAGCTATTTCCGTTACCCCTTTCTTATCCCAAAGCACGAAGCAAGCTTTTGCCAAGATCTTACGAAAGAAGGATTTTATTATGGCTCATTCCATCTCCCGCCGCCAGTTCCTGCAAGGCAGCGGCGCAGCCGCCCTTTCTGTAGCAGCGGCTGGTCTGCTGAGCAGCTGCGGCGGCTCTTCCGCTTCCAATGCCGGCAGCACCGGCGCTGCCGGCAGCAGCTCCACCTACACCGTGCTGTATTCCCGTCAGCCCGCCACCCTGAACTATCTGGTCTGCTCAGCTGACCCGGACCTTTACCACGGCACTCAGTGCATCGACACGCTGGTGGAGTACGACAACCGCGGCAAGATCCGGGAGGGCCTTGCCACTGCTTGGGAGTGGGATGCCGACAGCCTGACCTGGACGTTCCACCTGCGGGATGAGAACTGGGTGGACTGCAACGGCGAGGTGCTTGGCCCTGTGACCGCGCAGGACTTTGTGGATGCGCTGGCCTATGTGCTGAACCCGGACTACGCTTCCTCCACTGCAAGCCTTGTCACCCCCTATGTGGCCGGTGCGGACGACTACTATAACTACTGCGTTTACCGCAACAACGCCAATAACGGCACCGTGGCCGAGGACGGCACTACCTACGCCATTGATGCCAACGGCACCGTGACCGCCGCTGCCGCCGACGGCACCACCACCGAATACCCGGCTGTGGATTTTTCCACCGTGGGCGTGAAGGCTGTGGACGACCACACCCTGACCTACACGTTGAACTTCGACTTTCCCGGCTTTCTCAGCCTGTTGAGCTATGCTCCCTACGAGCCTGCCTACGGCCCGCTGCTGGAGGAGTTTGCCGACCAGTTCTGCACCAGTGCCGAGACCGCCTGCAGCTGCGGCGCGTTCTATCTGGCCGAGTACACTCCGCTGGAAAACTGGGTGATGAAGAAGAACCCCGAGAATTACGATGCCGACAGCGTTTACATCGACACGGTGCGCTACATCTACAATCAGGAAGAACTGATCAGCGGCCCGGAGATGGTCAAGCGCGGCGAGATCGATCAGGCTACCATCAGCTCCGACATTCTGGACAGCTGGCTGGCCGACGACACCACCAAGGACATGGTTTCCATGGAGCGCCCGGAAACCGGCAAGAGCTACTTCTACATCTTCAATTTCCTGCCCTACCGCCATGAATTTTCCAACTGGACCGTGACCGGCGTGGATGCCCAGTACGAGCCGGACAATTGGGCCAAGGCCATCAACTCCACCAACTTCCGCAGGGCTTTCCTGTATGCCATCAATCCGTCTGTGACGCTGGCCGTCACCGCGCCGGAAGGCTACGATAACTACAAGCTGCACACCATCACTCCGCCGTCCTTCTGTGCCAACAGCAAAGGCGTGGATTATACTGAGTGCGGCGGCCTTGCAAACCTCTCTGACTTCTTTGACGAAGCCAAGGCCAAAGAGTACCGTGATGCCGCCGTGGAAGAGCTGACCGCCGCCGGTGTCACCTTCCCCATCAAGATCCAGTATCCGTACAACCCCGCTGTGGTGGACTGGGACAAGCAGTGTCAGGTGTTCAAGCAGCAGGTGGAAGCCGTGCTGAACGACGGCTTCGACTTCATCAGCATCATCATCACGCAGGGTCCGTCCGACAACTTCCTGAATGCGGTGCGCCGGGTGGGTGCCTACCAGCTGATGTCCTACTACTGGGGTGCTGATTACTCCGACCCCGAGACAGAGGTGTACCCCTTCTATCAGGAAGCCGGCGACCGCGGCACCTGCTACAGCTTCCTGCGCACCGGCGTGGAGGACGGCATCGTGACCGGCGAGACCGCCGACCTCGTGATGCAGTACATGTCCATGGTGGAGAACGCCAAGACCATCACCGAGGATCTGGATGCCCGGTACGAAGCCTTTGCGGATGCCGAAGCCTTCCTCATTGAGAACGCACTGGTCATCCCGCTGGGGATGCCGGTGCCGCCCTACATTGCCACCCGCCTGAACCTGTGGGAGGGCCAGTACGCGCCCACAGGGCTTTCCACCAACCGACTGAAGGGCGTGCACATCCTCGACCATTACGTTTCCATGGAGGAGTACAACGCCAACCGGGATGCGCGGTAAAAACTGAATCGGAAACTCCCCCAGTCTGCTGCGCAGACAGCCCCCTCTGGGATGGGGCCTCTGGCGAAACCGGAAACTTTCCCGTCATGCCAAGGGCTCCCTCCCCGAGGGAGCTGGCTTTGCGCAGCAAAGGCTGAGGGAGTTTTTGTTTGCTCCTCATTTTTCCCGCAAAAACTCACAAATCCCTTTCCAAACGTAAGATTTTGCGTTATTCTATACTTATCTGTATTTATAAAGAAAAGAGAGGTGCACGGCTATGGTGCAATATCTCGCAAAACGCATCGGGCGCTCCATTCTGACCCTGTTCGTCATTGTGACGCTGGTGTTCTGCCTGCTGCGGCTCATGCCGGTGGAAGGCTACTTTGCAAACTACGAAAAAATGACCGAGGCACAGATCCAGGCCGGGCTGCAGTCCATGGGCCTGCTGGACCCGCTGCCGGTGCAGATCGGCCATTTCTGGCGGGATGCGCTGCACGGTGATCTGGGCGTGAGCCACATTTACAAGCTCAACGCTCCCGTGACCAGGATCCTTGCCCAGAAGCTGCCCATTTCCATCGAAATGGGTGTGCTGGCCATGCTGCTGAGCCTTGTGCTGGGCATCCCGCTGGGCCTTGTCATGGGCCGTTATAAGGGCCGCTGGCCGGATAAGCTGGGCACGGCATTCATCGTGCTCATTCAGGCGGTGCCTGCGGCAGTGTACTTTTTGTATATCCAGATGTACGGCACCACCGCCATGGGCGTGGGCCTGCTGTTCGATGCCGCCAACTGGCGCTATTGGGTGCTGCCGGTGTGCAGCATGAGCCTTGCAAACCTTGCGTTCTACGCCATGTGGCTGCGCCGCTATATGGTGGACGAGAGCAACAAGGACTACGTCAAGCTGGCCCGCGCCAAGGGCGTGAGCGAGAACAATATCGCCCTGCACCACGTATTCCGCAACGCCATGGTGCCGCTGGTGCAGTACATTCCCTCCGCATTCCTGAACACCGTCGTCGGCTCCATCTACATCGAAAGCCTGTACAGCATCCCGGGCATGGGCGGCCTGCTGGTCACCTGTGTGCAGCGCCACGACAACACCATGGTGCAGGGCATCGTGCTGCTGTACGCCTGCGTGGGCATCATCGGCCTGATTTTGGGCGATGTGCTCATGGTGCTCATTGACCCCCGCATCAACTTTGGCAAGAAAGAAGGTGGACGCTGATGCTCTCTTTTCTGAAACGCGAAAAATCGAAGCAGCTGGAGGATCAGCTGAATGCTGCTCAGGCACAGCGCCGCACCGGCTGGGAAAATCTGCCGGAGGATGAGCTGTTCACCCCCGCCGGATTCAGTGAGGAACAGGCCGAAGCCACCGCCAGCTCCAACTACAGCTACTGGGGCAGCACCTTCCGTGCCTTTTTCAAGAACAAGTTCGCCGTGGCCCTGCTGATCGCGCTGGTGGTCGTGGTTGCCTTTGCCTTCATCCAGCCCCACCTGCCCGGTCAGGCAGACCCGAACCTGTGCGCCGTGGACCCTGTGACCGGCATCCAGTACCGCAACATCGCCCCCGGGCAGGACGGCTTTATCTGGGGTTCCAACTCCATCGGTCAGGACCTGTGGGCACGCATCTGGGCCGGTGCACGCACCAGTCTGACTATCGCCTTCTTCGTGGCCCTCATCGAAGCGGTGGTGGGCATTACCGCCGGTGTGCTGTGGGGCTATGTGCGCGGGCTGGACTTTGTGTTCACCGAACTGTACAACATCTTCGATAACATTCCCACCGCCATCGTGCTGATCCTCATTTCCTATGTAGCCACCCCCAGCATCTGGACCATGGTCCTTGGCATGGCCATCAAGGGCTGGATCGAAATGGCACGCTTCATCCGCAACCAGATCCTCATCATCCGCGACCGGGATTATAATGTGGCTTCCCGCTGCATCGGCACGCCCACCATCCGCATCGTGCTGCGCAACCTGCTGCCCTACCTCGTCTCGGTCATCATGCTTCGCATGGCCCTCACCATCCCGGAAGCCATTGGCAACGAGGTGTTCATCACCTACATCGGTCTGGGCCTGTCCGTGGAGACCCCCTCGCTGGGCAACCTGGTCAACGACGGCCGCAAGGTGATGATGCAGGCCGGGCTGCGCTACCAGCTGCTGTACCCCACCCTCATCCTGAGCTTTGTTACCATTGCGTTCTATCTGATCGGCAACGCCTTCTCGGATGCTGCCGATCCGAAGAACCATCTGCAGTAAGGAGGGGACATCATGGAACACAACCAGCTCATTCTCTCCGCAAAAGATGTCAACATCCAGTTCAACCTGCGTGGAAAAGTGCTGCATGCCATCCGTGGCATCGATCTTGACCTCTATCAGGGAGAGGTGCTTGCCATCGTAGGCGAGAGCGGCTCCGGCAAGAGCGTTTTTACCAAGAGCTTCATGGGCCTGCTGGATGCCAACGGCTCCATTACCAGCGGCACCATTGATTACTACGGCATGGCGGACGGCAAGCCGCTGCGCCTTTCTGACCTCAGAACCGAAAAGGACTGGCTGCGGGTACGCGGCCGCGAGATCGCCATGGTCATGCAGGACCCCATGACCAGCCTGAACCCGCTGAAGACCATCGGGGCACAGATCATGGAAGCCGTTGCTCTGCATCAGGGCTTAAAGGGTGCTGCCGCCAAGGAAAAAACGCTGGAATACCTGCGGGATGTGGGCATCTCTGACCCGGAAAAGCGCTTTAAGCAGTACCCGCACGAGTTCTCCGGCGGCATGCGCCAGCGTGTGGTCATTGCCATTGCGGTGGCCTGCAGCCCCAAGATCCTGATCTGCGACGAGCCTACCACCGCACTGGACGTGACCATTCAAGCCCAGATTTTGCAGCTTTTGAAGGAAATGCGGTTCAAGTACGATCTGACCATCGTCATGATCACCCACGATCTGGGCGTTGTGGCAAACATTGCAGACCGCGTGGCTGTGATGTACGCAGGCGACATTGTGGAGATCGGCACTGCTGACGAAATTTATTACGATCCCCGCCACCCCTACACATGGGCACTGCTTTCCAGTATGCCGCAGATGGGCGTGAAGGGCGAGGACCTGTTCAACATCGTGGGCACACCGCCAAACCTGTTTGCGGAAATTCGCGGCGATGCTTTTGCACCCCGCAACCCGCAGGCGCTGAAGATCGATTTTGTCAAGCGCCCGCCTTACTTTGAGGTAACGCCCACCCACAAGGCCAAAACATGGCTGCTGGACCCCCGGGCACCCAAGATCGAGCCGCCTGCTGCGGTAAAAACGCTGCGAGAGGCTGCCAGTTCGCGCAGCTGGTCACGCAGCTCGGCGGCGTTGGTGGCACCCTCCATGGCGGCCAGGGTCAGCTGCAGTTTCTGCTCATCCAGCAGGGTGTCCATCGTCATGGCGCTGGTGCCGATCACTTCGGTCAGGGCATCGCTGGTGGTGCGCATGGCTTTGCGCAGCTCATCAATGCGGGCCAGCTGTTTGCTGAAGCCGACAGCCTGAATGGCGGATACGATCAGATCCGCCAGGAACAGGCCGCCGAAAATAACATCCAGCCAGATCAGCACAAGGGTGGGGATAGCGGCGCTCGGCTTGCTGAGCAGCGGGTGAACCACCACCATCAGCAGCACGCTGCCCAGCCCCCACAGCAAGGAGAACTGCGGGCAGATGAACCCGCCCAGGTTAAAGCG
>ENA-OPCW01001489-OPCW01001489.1-human-gut-metagenome-genome-assembly--contig:-NODE-1489-length-11683-cov-3.255934_pt1 | contig 11683 bp, 9 predicted proteins | sample MGYA00241258_ERZ501496 | MGnify/ENA primary metagenome ERZ501496 (study PRJEB25962, sample SAMEA2042660) | human gut metagenome | biome: human gut; feature: human-associated habitat; material: faeces...
ACGAGCGTTCCGCCGCTCTTTGGATTCTTCCCGGCAGGGCACTGGAAAATGGGGTACCCTGATGAAAACGGTGGATGGTACACATTCACAAACCCCGAAAGGTGTGTTATTATAGTACCATCAATAAATGGAAGGGAGGGCGGCGGATGTTCAGCATTGCAGGGATTGACCTGTTGGAGCAGGAACTTTTGGACCATGAACGCACCCTCCTTGAGATTTTGCTTCAGGACAAAACCACCAAGAAAAACATCATCTGGGCAACCGATGATTACGCCGAACTGGGCGAACCATACAGCTTCAAAAAAGAAATCCTGCCGGAGCTGGTTACAGGCGAACAGGACAGTCTGATCCAGCCCAGAGTGGAAAAAGCAGTGGAGCATCAGACCAACCGCACCCGTGATAAAGCAGAGGTGTTTACCCCCAGTTGGATCTGCAACGCACAGAACAATCTGGTGGATGAGCAGTGGTTTGGCAGAAAGGATGTTTTCAACATCCAGAAGGAGATGTCGTGGAAAGCAACGGCTGACAAAATCGCTTTCCCGGACGACCGTCAGCACACATGGCAGAAATATGTGGATGCACAACGGCTGGAAATCTCCTGCGGCGAGGCTCCCTATCTGGTAAGCCGCTACGACACCGTAACGGGCGAAACCATTCCCATTTCCCAGCGAATTGGCCTGCTGGACCGCAAGCTGCGTGTTATCGGCGAAAACACGGACACCGAAGAAGAATGGCTCACATGGACGAAGCGGGCGTTCCAGAGCGTGTACGGCTTTGAGTATCAGGGCGACAGCCTACTGCTGGCACGGGAAAACCTGTTTGTGACCTTCGTGGAGGTTTACCGGGAACGCTTTGGCAAACTTCCCCACCTGCGGCAGATGAAGGTGATCGCCAACATCATTGCGTGGAACCTCTGGCAGATGGACGGCACAAAGTATGTGGTTCCGGGCAGCTGTAAGGAAAACAAAATTGAAATTATCAGCTGGTTCGGCAGCGAGGAACAAATTGCCCTCTGTCCCGGATGCAAAAGCGGAAATATCCGGGCGCACAACGGGATTTACAGCATCATAAAGGATTGGCGTTCCAATCAGACGATGACTTTTCTTTCAATGGTGAGAGGAGGAAAAGCAAGTGGCAGCGTATAAGCCAACCATGTCGTATCGGTTGATTTACATCTTTACGATTCACGATGCCCAGCACGAGGGCTACTGGAAGATCGGAAAGACAAATTTTGACAGCGTGAACAGCTACAAACAGCTTCCGCCCAACTGTGCGGAGCTGAATTGTGCTGCCCGTGACCGCATCGACCAGTATACCAAGACGGCGATGGTTGAATACGACCTGCAATATACCGAGCTGGCACGCAGAACCGTCACCTTCCCGGATGGTACGACCGATACGGAATTGTTCGATGATGACGATGTCCATAACGTGCTGTACAATTCTGGTTTTTCGGCCCGGAAGTTCTCCAATTCCAATCAGGACAGCGAATGGTTTGAGGTGCCGCTGTCCGTTGCCATTCGTGCGATTCAGGCGGTAAAAGAGGGCCGCACGGCTCTGACCGCTGCCGAAAAGAGTGAGGGGCAGATCAGCTTTCTGCCGCAGACTGTCCCTGTTGCGCCCAAAAAGAGAGCCATTACCCTGCGGGATGAGCAGATGGACTGCGTCAATCAGACGCTGCGGGTGTTCCGCAAGGAAAACTCGATGCTCTGGAACTGCAAGATGCGTTTCGGCAAAACGGTCACGGCCTATGCGCTCATCAAAAAAGCTGGCTACCAGAAGGTGATTGTGGTCACCCACCGCCCAGTGGTGGAAGATGGCTGGCGCAACGATTTTGACCTGATTTTTGGCGAAGGAGACAACCGTGCTTTCCTGAAAAAAGACCGTTTCGATACGGATTCGTCCGTTTACGATGCGGCAATGGATGCACGCAACGATGCAAACCTGACAGCCTACCAGAATTCCGGCAAGGCGTTTGTTTACTTTGCCTCCATGCAGGACCTGCGCGGCTCTCAGCGGGCAGACGGCAAGTTTGACAAGAATAACGCCGTTTTCGATATGGACTGGGATCTTGTGATTTACGATGAAGCCCACGAGGGCACCCAGACCCAGCGAGGGCAGAAGGTGCAGTCTTTGCTGGAAGCGGAAAAGAACGGCAAGGCTCCCAAGGTTCTGCAGCTGTCCGGCACACCGTATAACCTGATGCAGAAGTACGAGAACAACGTCTACACATGGGACTACGTCATGGAGCAAAAGCGCAAGCGGGAGTGGGACACCCTGCACCCCGGCGACCATAACCCCTATGCGGACCTGCCGGAACTTCGCATCCTGACCTTCGACCTTGGGAAAAGTCTGCCCACCTCCTACCGCTACGAGACCTTGGAGATGGCGTTCAACTTTACCGAGTTTTTCCGGGTGTGGACGGGCGACCCTGCACGGGATTTTCGTCCTCTGCCTGCTGGCGCACAGGTGGGCGATTTTGTCCACGAGGCCGACGTGCGCAGCTTTCTGGACCTGATTTCTTCGGAGAACCCGGAGAGCAACTACCCCTACTCCACGCCGGAGTATCGGGAGATGTTCCGGCATACCCTCTGGATGGTTCCGGGCGTGAAAGAAGCCAGTGCCCTGAGCAGGCTGCTGAAAGACCACCCTGTGTTTGGAGCCTATAAAGTTGCTAACGTTGCAGGTGACGGCGATGCCGAAATGCCCTACGACAACGCCCTGACACTGGTAAAGCAGGTCATCAAGGCGAACCGCTACACCATTACCATTTCCTGCGGCAAGCTGACCACCGGCGTGACAGTGCCGGAGTGGACGGCTGTGATGATGCTGACCGGGTCGGCAAGCACGGCTGCGTCCGGCTATATGCAGACCATCTTCCGGGTGTAGTCGGCAGGAGTGCTGGACGGCAAGCAGAAGGAACGCTGCTACGTCTTTGATTTTGCCCCGGACCGTGCCTTGAAGGTGATTTCTGAGGTCAACCGCATTACCAAGCGGGGTCTCATGCTTGAGAATGCGAAAAAGTCCAAGCTCCGCCAGTACGTGCTCGCTCCGTCGTGCGTCCCGTCCTTGCCCGGCATGGAAAACGCCGGCGCGGAGTTCTTCGCCAAGGAAGTCGGCGAGCTGCTGGACATGGACGACGTCATCGGCATTGCCGAGATCATGGACTACGTCGGCGTTATTCACGACAGCGAGCGTATGCACACCATCATCGACGAGGGCCTGCGCCGCGGCATGTTCCTGCAGGGCCACGCGCCGTACTGCTTCGGCCGTGAGCTCGCGGCCTACCGCATCGGCGGCCCCGTGTCCGACCACGAGAGCGTGAACGCCGACGAGGTGCGCGCCAAGCTCCGCGCCGGCATGCACATCAACCTTCGCGCCAGCTCCCTCATTGATAACCTTTCCTTCCTTGTCGACGGCTGCAAGGATCAGCCGTGGCGCGATTTCGTGTCCATCTGCACGGATGATGTCCACGCCAAGGATCTGCTCACCGTCGGCCACATCAACAACGTCGTGCGCAAGGCGGTCGCCTCCGGCCTCGACGGCCGCGAGGTCGTCAAGATGGCGACGTTCAACGCCGCGCGTGAGTATGGCTTTGACGATCTCGGCGCGATCGCGCCGGGCTACATCGCCGATATTCAGCTCGTCGACGCACTCGACGGCAGCCGGCCGAAGGCCGTGTTCACCGAGGGCGTGCTCGTCGCGGAGGACGGCAAGTATCTCGGCGGTGACTGCAAAACGGCCGACTACGACCTGCCGAACACGGTCAACATGCCGCAGATCGCAGGGCCGGAATCCTTCGTGCTGCGTGTGCCCGAGGGCTACACCGGCGACACGATCCGCGTTAATGTCATGGTGTCCGAGGACGGCAACCGCATCCTGCGCCACGTCGAGCCGGTGGAGCTGCCGGTGCGTGACGGCGCGGTCGACATCAGCGGCGATCCGACGCTCGTGTTTGTCTGCTGCGCCAACCGTTATGGCCGCGGCGGCAAGACGATCGCCGTCTACCGCGACTTTGGCCTGCGCAGCGGCGCGCTCGCGTCCACCATTTCGCACGACAGCCACAACTTCACCGTCAGCTACCACGATCCGAAGGACGCCTTCCGCGCCGCCGAGATCCTGCGCGCGTGTGGCGGCGGCATCTGCGTGATCGACGGCGAGCAGGAGACGCACATCGCCCTGCCGGCTGCCGGCCTCATGAGCCAGAAGCCCTGCGCCGAGGTTGCCGGCGAGATCGCGGCCGTGCAGTCCGCGCTCGATGTCATCAGCGACGGACAGCTCACCCTGCTGGCGACCGCCATCATGGCGCTGCCGGTGCTGCCGAGCGTGGTCATTACGGATATGGGCCTCGTCAACGGCGCCAACCAGACGTTCGTACCCGTGTTTGCGGATGCGGAAGCATAAATCAACCAGAGACAGAGAAAGGATAAGGAGCTTTTGATGGATAAACTCTTCAAACTCAGCCTGCGCGGTACGGATAAGAAAACCGAGATCATCGCGGGCCTGACCACCTTCATGACCATGGCGTATGTGCTGGCCGTCCAGCCGGCCGCGATCTGCGGCGGCGAGGCGTACATCACGGATGTCAACGGCGTTGTCATCACCAAGTCCGCCATCATGATCACCTGTGCGCTCGTGTCCGGCCTCATCACGCTGCTGATGGCCTTCTACACGAACTTCCCCTTTGCACTCTCGACCGGTATGGGCTCGAACTTCATTCTCGGCGCGCTCATCCAGTCCCAGGCGCTGAGCTTCGGTGCCGCCATGGTGATCACGCTCATTTCCGGTATCGTGTTCGTGCTGCTGACGGTCTTTGGCCTGCGCGACCTGATCGTGCGCGTCATTCCCAAGAACATTAAGATCGCCATTTCCGCGTCCATCGGCTTCTTTATTGCCTACCTCGGCTTCAAAAACTGCGGCATCGGCTCGTTTGAAAACGGCATCGCCCTCGGCAACCTCACCGATCCCGCCGTGCTGCTGGCCATCGGCGGCCTGCTGCTCATCATTGTGCTCAACGCCCTGAACGTCAAGGGCGCCATCCTCATCAGCATCATTGCCACCACGCTCATCGGCATCCCGCTCGGTGTGACGACGCTCAACGGCGTCGCCGCCGTGCCGGACTTCGGCGAGCTGGGCAACGTCATGTTCAACCTCGATTTCAAGGGCGTGTTCACCGCGAGCGGGCTCATCCTTGTGTTTGTATGTTTCTTCGGAGATTTCTTCTCCACGCTCGGCACGGTGCTCGCCGTTGCCAACCGCGCCAACATGCTCGATGAAAACGGCAACCTGCCCGGCATCGAGCGCCCCTTCCTCGTCGACGCCATCGGCACCTGCATCGGCGCGCTGACCGGCAACACCACCATCACGACCTTTGTCGAGTCCACCTCCGGCGTCGAAGCCGGCGGCCGCACCGGTCTGACCGCGCTCGTCACCGGCATCATGTTCCTGCTGACCATCTTCCTTGCGCCGCTGTTCGTCGCCATCCCGTATGCCGCGACCGGCCCGGCGCTGATCTATGTCGGCTTTCTGATGCTCAAGGGCTTCACGGAGATCGACTTCACGGACTTTGACGAGGCCATCGGCCCCTGCGTCATGATGATGTTCACGGCCTTCACCGGCAACATCACCAACGGCCTCGGCGCCGGCATCATCGTGCACGTGCTCGTCAAGCTCGTGCGCGGCAAGGCCAAGGAGATCCACCCGATCATGTACCTGCTGTGCGCGCTCATGGTCCTGTACTTCATCGTTGGATAACCTGCGCCGCTCTTCATAAATGCAGAAAGCCTCCGGCGGATCTTCCGCCGGAGGCCTTTTTTGCGCGCTTGGGAAAAACAAGATCGCCAAGGTACGATTCTTCAACTTTCTTGGATTCGGTACTTTTATCGTGTACTACTGCCCAGTAACGGGTCCGGCATCGGATGCCATTTCTGATATGCGGCAAAAATCTCGGAGTAGTCCTGCGGCTTGATCTTTGCAAACACAGGGTGATTCTTTTCCGCATAGTATTCGCGAACCGTTGCGCAATACTGCTCTAAATCGCCGTCCGCAAGGTCAAGCAATTCCTGCGCCCGGTCAACCGTTGCCTCGGCAACGGAAACCCGTTCCTGTTCCCGCTGCAGCCGCATTGTTTGCAGCACAAGCAGCGAGGCCAGAAGAATACACACAGTTATCAGAAAAACAATTATCGCTTTTCTCGGTACTCGCTTGCTACGTATCTCTGGCGTGACATTCTGGTGATTCACAACATGTCCCCCTTTGCATATCTCAGGCCGTGCGTAGCAACGTGTTCGCACAGCCCTGTGTGCAAGATACCACAATTCGGATTGAGTTGCAACAAAACGACAATTTTGGCTTCGCATGTGGTGCTGGAGTGCCGCTCGGCCTTCGCTTTCGTGATATGTTGGCGGCGCGGGAAAAAACGAAGTCGGGCAATACAGGGGATGACACAGCGTTAGCCATCAATAGCTTGACAGAAAAGCGAGGCGCAGCAGAACGACGGTATATGAAATTAAGCGCGGAAACCGGCTTTTGAATGTGTTGCGGCAATGCGGATTGCCAAAGTACTGAAAACAACTATAGAAAGGCAATGGATGGATGGGCAATGACAGCTGCCCATCTGACGTGCGATTACCTGCTAGATGCGGGTATATGCAGGCTATAACAGCTACAAAGGCCAGCGATTTAAGGGACGCCACGAGTAAATTATAACGGTCGACAACTGCAATCACGCGCAGCGCCTTTTGTAGAAGCACGGCAAGGGAAGCAAGTATTTGTATCAGCAGATTCATCCGCGCACAGATGGTTAGCCTTTTGTTAGCAAAATGCATTCGCATTATGCCGAAAACAATCGCAAATCCGCGACGTTTTTCTCACCACAAAGCGTTCTGAAAGCGCAGCAAAGCATTGATATACAAAGAAAAACCCCTGAATCCAACGGATTCAGGGTTTTTTCTTCGTTTGGTGCGGGAGATGGGACTTGAACCCACACGTCTATGGTTGGACACAGGCACCTCAAGCCTGCCTGTCTACCGATTCCAGCACTCCCGCATATGCACTTTTCAAACGCATGAGTTATTATAACAGAAAAGCGCGGAATGTCAACCACAAATTTTCGACTCAGGTCGATTTTTTTATTTTCCCGTTCAGCGGCGATCTCTGCCGCAGCTCCAGCGCGAGAACGACCGTCAGGATCACGAGCGCGGCGATGAGTGCGAGCGCGCCGTCGGCCATCGGCAGCAGATAGCGCATGCGCAGATAGGCGTGATAGCCGAGCAGGGAGGCAAACTCGCACAGCACTGCAGGCAGCACCAGCTGCGGCCACGCGGCCGCCAGCGCGAGCGTGAGCGCATCGGCGGCGAAGAAATACCGGTCGTGCATGTGCGGCAGGAAAAACGGGATCGCGACCGCGAGCAGCGCCGCCGCCAGCACGAGCGCCCGGTCGGAGCAATCGTCCCGGTGCAGCCAGAACCAGACGGCCAGCAGCACGATCACGAGTGCGGCTGCGCCGATGCCGAGCTTTGCGGCGATCTCGGGGTCGCGCACCTCCGTAAAGAGCGCAAAGACGGACGAGGAGTTATAGTTGAGCCCGGTGCCGATGCTGCCCGTCTGCTGAAACGGGATGGTCAGCGCATCCCACAGTCCGCGTCCGGCGATGACGGCCGGCAGCACCATGACCACGCACGTGACGGGAAAGGCCAGCGCGTGCCGCAGCTTGACGCGCCGCGTGAGCCAGAAGAGCAGGAACACCGGCATGACGAACACGGCCTGCAGTTTGAAGGCGAACGATGCGCCGATGCTCACCACGCCGAGCACGGGATGCCCGGCCAGCACGAGATAGACGCTCAGCACGGCGAGGGCGGCATACACACTGTCGCATTGGCCCCAGAGCGCGCTGTTGAGCATGACCGTCGGCCAGAAGAGCACGAGGAAGAACGCCGCAAGCTTCCACACAGCCTCACGCCGGAACAGCCCCACGAGCTGCATGACCGACCACGCGAGCACGACGTCAAAAAAGATGCTGAACAGTTTTATAAGGTACAGATCGGGCAGGGAACTGCCGCTGATGAGCGCCAGAAACGTCAGGTACGGTACATTATAATTGCCAACGGACTCCCGCAGCGCGGCGAGCCCGCCGTGCGTGCGGAAAAAGTTGATCCACACGGTCAGAAACTGCGTGTAGTCGCTCGTCTCATAATTCAGGCACAGCCCACGCAGCACGAACGCCGCCGCCAGCAGCAGCACCGCGCACAGGACGTGCGCCGGTTTGCGCAGCACACCCGCGCTCCACAGCAGCACCAGCGCGAGCCCGGCCTCGGCAGCCAGCAGCAGACAGATTCGGATATCCATGGTCATCCCTCCGAAGATACAAAAAAGCGGCAGGGCGACGCGCTCCTGCCGGCGAAAAATTCACAAATTCGTGCTTGACAACCTATGCGTTGAAATGGTAAAATACCACGCTATGTGTCTTTGGGAGCGGAAGAAACAACTCCCGCAGCCTACAAGCACATTTTACCGGATTCGCTGTGAAAATGCAACAAGTCAAAAAAGTATTTTACAACCCTACCGGGTGTTCACAATCTCAAAAGAAGGAGTGTTCGCCATGCCAAAGGCAGTCACCTATGGAAAAACCGAACGAATGAGCTTTGCCCGTCACGAGGAGATCCAGAGCATGCCGAATCTTCTGGAGATCCAGAAGAATTCGTACAAGTGGTTCCTCGAAGAGGGCCTGCGTGATGTGTTCAAGGATGTGGACGTCATCACCGACTACTCCGGCAACCTCGAGCTGCGCTTCGTGGACTATTCCATGGACGAGAACCCGAAGTACACCGAGGAAGAGTGCAAAGCGCGCGACGCCACGTATGCGGCCCCGCTGAAGGTCAGCGTCCGCCTGCGCAACAAGGAGACCGAGGAGATCAAGGAACAGGAGATCTTCATGGGCGATTTCCCGATCATGACGCCCAGCGGCACCTTCGTCATCAATGGTGCGGAGCGCGTCATCGTCTCGCAGATCGTGCGTTCCCCCGGCGTGTACTATGATAAGAAGACCGACAAGGCCTACAACTCCACCTACGGCACGACCGTCATCCCGTACCACGGCGCCTGGCTCGAGTACGAGACCGACCTCAACGACATTTTCAACTGCCGCATTGATAAAAACCGCAAGCTGCCCGTGACCTGGTTCATCAAGGCCATGGGCGCCTACAAGGCGGACAACCCGAACACCTGGCTGTCTTGTATCCCGGATATGACGACCGGCGTCGTCACGAACGAGCAGATCAAGGAAGTGTTCGACAACGACGCGCGCATCGTCGCCACGCTCGACAAGGACACCTGCAACTCCCGCGAGGAGGCGCTCGTCGAGATCTACCGCAAGCTCCGCCCGGGCGATCCCCCGACGGTCGAGAGCTCGGAGACGCTGCTCGAGGGCCTGTTCTATGACCGCCGCCGCTACGACATTTCGAACGTCGGCCGCTATAAGTTCAACAAGAAGCTCGGCCTGCGCGGCCGTATCGCCGGCTTTGCGCTGGCAGCACCGGTCGCCGACCCGATGACCGGTGAGATCATTGCTGAGGCGGGCGAGGTGCTCACGCGCGAGCGCGCCGAGGAGATCGCCGAGGCCGGCGTCAACGACGTCTATCTGGACGTGGACGGCAAGTCCATCCGCGTGTTCGGCAACGGCATGGTCGACATGAAGCACTATGTGGACTTTGATCCCGCCGAGCTCGGCGTCAAGGAGCTCGTGCGCGGCGTGATCCTGCGCCAGCTCATGGAGCAGTACGAGGGCGACGCGCTCAAGGAAGCCATCGAGGAAAACCTCGACCTGCTCATCCCGAAGCACATCATCGCGGACGATATGTTCGCGTCCATCAACTATCTGTGCTGCCTGGCGCACGGCATCGGTGAGCCGGACGACATCGACCATCTCGGCAACCGCCGCGTGCGCAGCGTGGGCGAGCTGCTGCAAAACCAGTTCCGCATCGGCTTCAGCCGCATGGAGCGCGTGATCCGCGAGCGCATGACCATTCAGGATCTGGACATCGTCACGCCCCAGAGCCTGATCAACATCCGCCCCGTCACCGCCGCCATCAAGGAGTTCTTCGGCTCCAGCCCCCTGAGCCAGTTCATGGATCAGACGAACCCGCTGGCCGAGCTGACCCACAAGCGCCGTCTGTCCGCGCTGGGCCCCGGCGGTCTGAGCCGCGAGCGCGCCAACATGGAAGTCCGAGACGTGCACTACTCCCACTACGGCCGTATGTGCCCCATCGAGACGCCTGAAGGCCCCAATATCGGCCTGATCTCCTATCTGGCTACCTACGCCCGTATCAACGAGAGAGCGAGTCACCAGCACCATCCGAGAGCGAGTCACCGTCACCAGCACCATCCGAGAGTGCAGCACCGGAGGATGCAACTTATTCTGCGACAGCTACAATGGATGAAACCGGAAATATTAGTATATCGGGAGATGACAGATTTAAGGATGCATTTGTTTCAACAGTTTCTGGATGGGATACTGCTGCAGGAGCTACGGTTGATTTTACAAGATTATCCGTTGATTTTACTAAAATTAATATCGAGGGTATTTCAAATCCCGTAATTGCAGTTAAATCGGCAGATGGAATCTCAATGGATTATATGGGACACAGTGGTGAAAAGTATCAAGATCTCGGAAATTACAGTTATTGGACCAAGGAATTTTCTTGTAAACTGAGTGAATTGTCATCATTAAAGGAAGGCGCTGTTGGAATCACATTGCCATCAGCAAATGTTATTACTGTAGAAGTATATAATCCGGCAGCAAAACCAACGATAGATACAACTGCTTATGAGGGGAAAACCTTACAGGTGGGTAAAAATATTTTTGAAGCAGATTTGAAATTTCCTGTTGATGGGCAAAGTATCCAAGACACATATATTCAGGTTCAGATGCAAGGTGGAAAAGATTGGAGTGATTGGAGCAGCATTGGTCAGTCAGAAACAAAGTATGATGCTGATCGTGGAAAACTGATAACAACAATCACATTGACAGAGGAACAATTAGCAACAATTAAAGATGCAAATGAGAAATCAACGGCGGATAATACATTATATAAATTAGCCGTAAGCGTACAGATAAAATTATCAGATGGCAGCACGATTTATTCGGTTATAGAACAGAAATATAGCTTTAATATTGCTGAATAAAAGATTTCTTAAGACTTAAACTTAAATAATACAAAAGAGAGCACCATATGAATGGATAAACCATTAGGTCATACCATTCGGTACTCTCTTTTTTCATATGCAGATTTAAGCGTTGATAATTATTGTTTCAGCTCCATCTCAGCAATCAAATCCTGAATCGTCTCCACGGATCTTTCGCATTCGCTAGCAATTTGAGCAGTGGATTTGCCATTTGCAAGCTTTTGACGAATTAAATCCATGATGGCTTCAGCTTTGCCTTCTTCAATGCCCTGTATCCTGCCCTCTTCTTTGCCTTCTTCTCTGCCCTGTTTTATACCGGCATTATATTGCTCTTTTAATTTCATTTCCAAGGTCATATAATTTTCCCTCCAATCGAAATCATTACGCAATTTTTTTACACTGCTGTTAAGACGGTCGGTAAAATCGTCTGTTGGCTCCGTTGTCTTTAAATAGTCAAGAAAGTTTGTAAGCTCCGTACTTCTACACCTGTTGATTTACGTTC
>ENA-OPCW01001491-OPCW01001491.1-human-gut-metagenome-genome-assembly--contig:-NODE-1491-length-11676-cov-4.188624_pt1 | contig 11676 bp, 7 predicted proteins | sample MGYA00241258_ERZ501496 | MGnify/ENA primary metagenome ERZ501496 (study PRJEB25962, sample SAMEA2042660) | human gut metagenome | biome: human gut; feature: human-associated habitat; material: faeces...
CCTCTTCCGATAAAAAGGAGAAACGCCTGCCTCTGTCTGGAAATGTCGAACTGGAAAGCAATTACCGGGATTTGCTGTTCTCAGTAAGCCTGCCGCATTACAATAAATTGTCCGTACATTTCCATTATGTCCTGCAAGGAGGACAAGGCATGGCGCTGACATCGGACCTGAAAGAGCCCGAAATCCGCTACGGTAGCCTGGATTACGGAGAATACACATTCCAGGCAGAAGCCTATAATGATTTGGGACAGAAAATCGGTGAGGTGGAATATCATTTTGCCATAGCCCGCCCTTTCTACCTCTCCTATTATGCCTTTGCGCTCTATCTCATAGTTCTCACAGCGCTTGTCTACTTTTTCTCCAAGTGGCGCGCTAACCGTGCCATGGAAAAGAAACGGAAGGAGTATGAGGCAGAGCAGGTGCAGCAGAACATCAAGATGCGCGAGCAGGAGCATCTGATAACTCTGCAGCAACAGCAATTGCTGGAAGCCGAGTTGTCGGCAAAGAGTAAAGACCTTGCCAGCATGGCACTGGGTGTATTTGCCAAGAACGAGGTCCTGGAGAAACTTCGTACTGTCGTACAAGAGTCCCTGGTGAAAGGGCAATATGGACGCAAGAACCTCGAATCTCTGCTGAAGCTCATCAACGAAAACATCGAGACGCAGGAATTTTGGGATGTATTCCAGAACAATTTCGACCTGATTCATGAGAAATTCTTCCGTAATTTGCGCGAACGTTATCCCAGTCTTACCGCTACCGACCTCCGTTTTTGTGCGCTGCTGCGCCTGAATCTTTCTACGAAAGACATTGCGCAAATGACCAACCTCACTATCCGGGGAGTAGAGGCAGCACGCTACCGTTTGCGCAAGAAACTGGATATCCCCGACGGAACGGGATTAGTGGATTTTCTCATCGACTTGAAATAAAGCGGCTACAAATCATTCAATCACAACAAACTGATTATTAGAAACAAGTAACACGAAAACGTAGTAAAACGGTACCCATTTTTACCCTAAACGTATTATCGTGGTAGTGTTTTTTTTTGCCTTACTTACCGTAATTACTTCCTTTGCCGGCAGAATTATTAACTCTTAAATTTAGTTTATGAGAAGGCAAACTTTATTTCTTCTATTCATGATTTTGTTCTCATTGCCACTGACAGTTTTGGCACAAGGAACAAAGACAGTTAAAGGAACTGTTGTTGATCAGAACAACGAACCGATTATTGGAGCCACGGTTGTAGTAAAAGGCTCTACTATTGGAGCAGCTACCGACCTCGACGGTAACTATGTACTGAACGGCGTCCCCGAAGACGCAACTCTCGTATTCAACTATTTGGGCATGTTGCCGCAGGAAATAAGCGCTGCGGGACAATCCGTCATTAATGTAAAGCTACGTGAAGATGCACAACTACTGGAAGAAGTTGTTGTTATCGGTTACGGTTCGGCCAAGGCGAAAGACCTGACGGCCCCGATTGACGTTGTCAAAGAGAAAGAACTTATCAATGTTCCTACCTCCTCCCCGATGGCAGCATTGCAGGGAAAGGTACCGGGTGTTAACATCATCAATTCGGGAACGCCGGGCGAAGGTCCTAAAGTGACCATCCGTGGTATGGGTTCCTTCGGTGACACTTCTCCTCTCTATGTAGTGGACGGAATGTTCTACGACAACATCAACTTCCTGAACAATTCCGACATTCAGGACATGACCATCTTGAAAGACGCATCCGCATCTGCCATCTACGGTGTACGCGCCGCCAACGGTGTTGTAATCATCACCACCAAGAAAGGAAGCCGCAACCAGGATGCCAAGATTACCTATAACGGTTATGTAGGTATTCAGAAAGCCACCAACCTGCTGGAGATGTGTAACTCTCACGAGTATGCCACCATGATGTTGGAAGCCAACCCGGAAGCTTACCGGTCGATTTTCGAAAAGTCAGTAGCCGAATTCGGAGGCAATATGGAAAACCTGCAATTCAATGCCGATACCAACTGGTATGACGAACTGTTGCGCACAGCCATGATGACCAATCACAGCTTGAATATCTCCGGTGGTACGGAAAAAGCGACCTACTCTGCCGGCATGAGCTATCTGGCACAAGACGGTATCATGGACGTGGAAAACTACTACCGCCGCTTGAACTTCCGTGCCGCCCTTGACTACGAAGCCCGCAAATGGCTGAAAGTAGGCTTCAACGGCGTATTCAGCAACTCGCAGCAGCAGCTTCCCAAGAATGCCGCATGGCAACAGGCATACAACACACCGTCTATCATCCCGGTGTATGATGACCGCCGCGACGATGCCGTATTCCCTAAGAAGTACACATCACCCGAGCAGGTGGGCTTGACCAACAACTTCAACAATCCGGTAGCCACTGCCAACTATTACGACAACCGGAACGAGACCTACCAAGTGCTGACCAACTTCTATGCACAGCTCAACCTCATCCCCGACAAGCTGAATATACGCAGTAGCTACAGCTACGACTACTCAATGATTCGCGGTTCTGAGTTCACTCCTACCTACTATGTAGGCACCAACCAGAAGAAAGAGGTTACCGAACTCACTAAAAAGAACACTAACTACTACAAATATATATGGGACAACGTGGCCACTTATACTGACAAGTGGGGCAAACACTCCTTTACCGGTATGCTGGGTGCATCCATGCGTCAAGAGCAATACCGCCTGCTCGAAGGTACCGCCACCAACGTGCCCGAAGGTGAGGACGTGTGGAAATACATCGCACTGGGCAACAAGGAAGGCGCTACGGTGAAAGACGACGGCTGGAAATACCGCGGTCTCTCCTATTTCACCCGACTGAATTACAACTACAACGACAAGTACATGTTGATGTTCACCTTCCGTGCCGACGGCTCGTCCAAGTACAACGACAAATGGGGCTACTTCCCCTCCATCGGTGCCGCATGGGTCATCTCCCAAGAACCGTTTATGAAGAACCAGAATATCTTCGAATACATGAAGCTGCGTGCCAGCTGGGGTAAGCTGGGTAACGACAAGATTGCTGCCAGTGCAGGCTTCGCAAGCATACAGAACGTACAGTCCGTATTCGGTCCCAATACCGCCATCGACGGATTCATCAACACCACCAACTTCAGCTGGCTGGGTTGGGAAGTAGTGAACGAAACCAACGTGGGCGTCAACTTCAGTACACTGAAGAACCGCTTGAACGCCGACATCGACTGGTACTACCGTCTGACTGACAACGCCGTGATTTCACCCAAGCTCCCGATGAGTGGCGAGCTGCTGGCCGGCAACAACGGACAGATTCTGAATACCGGTATCGACCTCTCCTTGAACTGGAACGACAAGATTGGCCAGGACTTCAATTACAACATCGGCGTCAATCTCTCTTATCTGCATAACGAAGTGAAAAGCCTAAAAGGAAACATGAAAATCATCAAAGGCGGAAAGACCGTGAATATGGTGGGCGAGACGATGAACTCATTCTATGGCTACAAGGTCATCGGCATCTACCAGACTCCTGAACAATGTGCTGCCGACCCCATCGCCGTGGCCAACGGACTGGAACCCGGCGACTTCATCTACGAGGACGTGAACGGCGACCATGTGATAGACGGAAACGACAAGCAGGTGTTGGGCTCATACGTGCCCAGCTTTACTTATGGCTTCAATGCCGGATTCTCTTATAAGAACTTCGACTTCAGCCTCACTACCTACGGACAAGCAGGCGGCGAACTGTGGAACCGTAAGCGTGCCCTGCGCTATGCAGCCGACTACTATAACTTTGACCGTGCACAGTATGAGAACCGCTGGACGGGTGCAGGCTCTACCAACGAACATCCGTCGGCCAAGGCTCTTCTCAAAACCTGGAACAAATCAGACAGTAACAACGCTTCCTATTTCGTAGAAAGCTCCGATTACTTCCGCATCCAGAACATCACGCTGGGCTACTCGTTCAAGAACTTGAAGATAGGCAGCTACGTGATGCCGGGACTCCGCCTCTCATTGACGGCCGACCGCCCCTTCACTACCTTCAAGGCCAACAGCTTCACACCTGAAGTGTCGGATGCCGAAGGTTGGGATACCGAAGTATACCCTCTGACTTCAACCTATACTTTCGGAGTGCAAATAGATTTCTAAACCCTAAAACGTAAAACAATGAAATTCTTAAAGAAAACATTCGCATATATACTTCCGGCCATGATGGTACTGGGAGGAGCTACCGCTTGCACCGATTTCATAGAAATCGATCCGGAGAACAAAGTTCCCGAACAAGGCGTGGACTTTACCAACAAGAACAATATGTACCAACCCGTAGTGGGTGCCTACTCCAAAGTACGCACACAGGGCATGCACTGGTGCAACGCACTATTGATGTTCACCCGCGACGGTGACGTGTGGTCGGGCCGTACCGATGACCAGGGCGATGCCGTGGCCTTCGGACGCAAGTTCAACTACAACAACTCATTCTGGGCACTGAACCAGGTATGGATGAACTTCTACGACATCATCCGCATCACCAATGCCGCCCTGCAAAGCCTCGACGGTTATGCCGAATATCTTGCTGCAGGAAGCGAAGATTACAAAACCTACGAATCCTATTGCGGCGAAGTACGTACCATCCGTGCATGGGCTTACTATTGTCTGGTGACCAATTTCGGTCCCACCGTCATCTACCGTGACAACCTGCAGACCGATTTTCGCCGTTCTACCGTAGAGGCCGTATATAATTATATGCTGGAAGATTTGAACTACGCCATCGACAAACTGCCCCGCATGCGTCCCAACCAGATGGAACACAAGGGAGCCGTGACAGCCTTCACCGCCCAAGCATTGGCCGCCCGCATCTATCTGCTGAAAGGAGACTATGCACAAGTGGAGACACTGACCGATGACATCATCAAGAACGGTGGATTCCGTCTCTACGACGACTTCTACCAGCTGTTCAAAATTCCCGGAAAGTTGTGTGACGAATCTTTGTTCGAATGCCAGGTAACAGACTACGGCAATGGTTCTGGCGATTACCTGGGCGTAGACCAATGGTTCAATTTCCAGGGTCCGAACATGGCAGAGAGGTATGATGAAGTAGTGAACGCAGACGGTACCATCAGCTACAAGCAAGCCGAAGGCACCAAGTCCATAGGCGGCTGGAATTTCATAGGCTATGAACCCGAGTTCGTGGCATGGGCCGAAGCCCGTGGCGAAGGTGTGCGTGCCGAAACTTCTTTCCTGAAAGCCCTGAGCAAGACGCGCGAGGGTTGGCAGGTAGGTCCCACATCGGCCACCAAGACCGACTGTTGGAACGGCAAAGGTTACCTTCCCTACAATCAGATGACTCTTCCACGTACGACCTACGGAGCCAACAACAATGTGCGTATCATCCGCTATGCCGAAGTGCTGCTGATGAACTCCGAAGCCAAAGTCAGACTGGGCAAGGATGGAGACGCAGGCTACAACGAAGTGCGCCGGCGTGCAGGCATGAGCACCAAAACCGGTGTTACCCTGAAAGACGTGATGGACGAACGCCGGATGGAGCTTTGCGGCGAATGGTGTGCCCGTTATGTGGACTTGGTGCGTACCGGCGATGCCGCCACCGTACTCGGTCCCAAAGGATGGACAGCAGAAAAGACTTATTGGCCCATACCAGCCAACCAGTTGGACGACCTTCCCGACCTGAAGCTGGAACCCATTGACGGAATTGCCGAATAAATCCGCTCCAATATGGTAAAAAGATTCCTAATCAGTTGTGGAATAGCCTTTGCCGCTCTGACGGCAAAGGCAACCCCTGACGATTCCATCAAAGTGGTGAAGGGGCAAGTCAGTGACTATTATATCACTGTAACCCAAGACCGTATCGTAAAAGGACACGTACTGGACACCAACCGCCAGCCACTCGCAGGCGCCACAGTCATGTTCTTCGCAAGTCCCATGCACAATACCACTGCCCACGACGGCAGCTTTGCCATCAAAGGAGCGAAGAACGACGTGCACCTGTATGTCTACTATCCCGGGAAAAAGATAGTGAACAGAATCCTGGCACTGGATGAAACCGATATTGAGGTAGTGATGGAAAAAGAGGTACACAAGGCAACCGCAATCCGCCGTCCCGCCCAGGCGACCCGGTGGTATGACCCACAGGCGCCTCTGTCGCGCACCTTCTGCAATCCGATGAACATCAGTTACAATTTCGAGCCTTTCAACAACAATGTGCGTCCCAACGGTTCGTTCCGTTCCTCTGCCGACCCGATGGCGGTGGAATACAAGGGAGAATACTTTCTGTTCTCCACCAACCAGGGCGGTTTTCACTATTCCAAGAACCTGGTGGATTGGGATTTCGTTCCTGCCGGCTTCCAACGCAAGCCTACGGACGACGACCAGTGCGCACCGGCAGCCTATGTAAGCGGTGACACGCTGTTCTATACCGGCTCCACCTACGAAGGCCTTGCCGTGTGGTACAGTACACACCCCAAAACGGGACGTTTCAAACGTGCCATCGAAAAGAATGTGCTTCCCACATGGGACCCCTGCATGTTTCTGGACGATGACGGCAGACTGTATATGTATTATGGCTCCAGCAATGAATATCCGCTAAAGGCGGTGGAACTGGACCGGAATGATTTCTATCCCATCAGCAAGATTCACGAAGTGATGATGCTCCGCCCCGAAGAACACGGCTGGGAACGTTTCGGCATGAACAATGACGATGAAGTGACACTCCGCCCATTCACAGAGGGCGCTTACATGACCAAACACAATGGCAAATATTATTTCCAATATGGTGCTCCGGGCACTGAATTCAAAGTCTATGCCGATGGCGTATATGTTTCGGATTCCCCGCTGGGCCCGTTTGTCTACCAGAAGCATAACCCGATGTGCTACAAGCCGGGCGGTTATGTGCAAGGTGCCGGTCATGGAGGCACGTTCTGCGACGTGAAAGGCAATTACTGGCACGTGGCCACCTGCATGCTCTCCCTGAAGTACAAGTTCGAACGCCGCATCGGTCTTTATCCGGTGGCTTTCGACAAGGATGGTGTCATGTATTCGTCCACTGCCTTCGGCGATTATCCCAACTGGGCAGAACCGATGGACGTAAAGAACCCTGCAGAGCGTTTCACGGGATGGATGCTTCTGTCCTACGGCAAACCGGTGGAGGTATCATCTACGGATAGCATCCATGCAGCTTCCAACCTGACGGACGAAAGTATGCGCACCTACTGGGCAGCCCGTTCCGGCAACCCTGGCGAATGGGCCGGGATAGACCTGGGCAGCACAAAGAATGTACGTGCCGTGCAGTTGAACTTCTACGACCATAAAGCGGTTCAATACAACCGTGCCATGGATATTTATCACCAATACCGTATTTTTGCTTCCGAAGACGGAAAAGAATGGACATTGGTCATAGACAAGAGCGACAGTGACAAGGATTGTCCGCACGACTACATCGAGCTCAACGAGCCGTTGCGTGCCCGTTATCTGAAATACGAGAATGTGCACATGCCTACGGGAAATGTCGCCTTGTCCGGCTTCCGCGTCTTCGGGAACGGTGACGGCGATGTCCCGCAAGCCGTGAAAGGACTGACTGTGAAACGTGACAGGAAAGACCGCCGGAATGCCCTTATCTCCTGGCAACCCGAAGCAAGCGCCTATGGCTACAACATCTACTACGGCACCGCCGAAGGCAAGATGTACAATGCCATCACGGTACTGGGACAGACGGAATATGACTTCCGCGGACTGGATGCGGACACGGACTATTACTTCACCATCGAGGCGCTGAACGAAAACGGCCGCTCGCCATTGTGCAAGACGACAAAAAATTAAACACAAGAAATAAAGATATGAAAAAACCAATAATGATACATGTGCTGGCTTTGTTCCTGATTTCCACATTGGCGGGCTGTGCATCCTGCTCTTCCGACTTGAAGGAAAACGGGAAAGAGAACGGAAAAGAGGAAAAGCCCGACACAGAGGAAGTACGTCCCGAATCATTCGCTTCGGATGACGAAATGCTTGATTACATCCAGAAGGTACATTTGAACTACATGTGGGACGGTGCGGAACCGACCTCCGGACTGGCACGCGAACGCATCCACCTGGATGGGGATTATCCCGAAAAGGACCAGAATGTTGTCACCACCGGCGGCAGCGGATTTGGTATAGCCGGACTGCTGGTAGGCATCGAACGCGGCTTCATCCCCAGGGAAGAAGGCGTGAAGCGCCTGACCAAGATTGCCGATTACCTGAAACGCGCCGACCGCTTCCACGGCGTATGGCCCCATTGGTTGTACGGCCCTACCGGCAAGGTGAAACCTTTCGGACAAAAAGATAACGGCGGAGACTTGGTGGAAAGCTGCTTCCTGATGCAAAGCTTGCTTTGCGTACGCCAATACTTCCGCGACGGCAACGAGCAGGAAAAGGCGCTGGTAGAGAAGATTGACCAATTGTGGAAAGAGATGGAGTTCAGCTGGTATCAGAATGGCAAGGATGTCATCTACTGGCACTGGTCTCCCGAATACAACTGGGAAATGAACTTCCCGCTGGAAGGCTACAACGAAGCATTGATTGTGTATGTGCTCGCAGCCTCCTCCCCCACTTATCCCGTTCCGGCTTCAGCCTACCACAACGGCTGGGCACGCGGCGGCGGCATCAAGTCCGACTCTGCCCCCTACGGCCTGCCTTTGGAATTGAAACACAACGGAGCCGAGAAACTGGGCGGTCCCTTGTTCTGGGCACAATACTCGCACATCGGTCTGGACCCGCGCAACCTGAGCGACCGCTATGCCAACTACTGGAACGTGGTGCGCAACCATGCCCTCTCCAACTACCGCTACTGCGTGGAGAATCCCAAACAATACAAAGGTTACGGCGAGGACTGCTGGGGACTGACCGCCAGCTACTCTACCAAAGGCTATGCAGCCCACTGCCCGGGCGACAACGACCATGGTGTCATCACACCGACAGCAGCCTTGTCCAGTTTTCCCTACACTGCAGCTCGGTCTGCACCTCTTCCACCGTCACCAGCACCTCGTCGGCATTGGCCGCAAGGCTCTCGCGCTTTTGCAGGTACAAAAGCCGCAATACCAAAAGCAGGATGCTCTCGTATTTCAGCAGCCGGGCCTGACTGCCCTCGTGGCCGTTGACCAAAGCCGCCGCCTGCAGGGGTGCCGGGTACAGCAGCACCGAATAGCCCAGCGGGGCGAACACAGCGCGGACCTCGTCCAGATGGTCCTGCACATAGAGATATTTTGCCCGCTGATCCTCCACGCCGCCCAGCACGAAGCAGTGGTTCAGCAGGTAATTCGCGGTTTCTTCCAGCATGTTAATGGTTGCCATTTTCTTCCTCTCTGCGGCGGGTGAGGACAAAGTCCTCAAAGCGGAAACCGCCGCGCTCCACCCAATTGCCGGTGAGTTGAATGTCATAATCCCGGTGCGGCGACTGCGAGTAGGTGTGCAGGCCGATGATGCGGGCAAAATCGTTCGGGTATTCGTCTGCCAGAAGTGCCGCGTTCACCTGCGGGCGGGCGGCAAGGGCCTGCCGGGCCAGCAGGGCCACGTTCTCCTCGGTAACGGCAAGGCGGGCGTAATCCAGCAGCAATTGCTGCTCTTTTTTGAGCTGTTCCGGATCGAATCCTTCGGTGCGCACCGGGGCCAGCGGCTCGGCGGTGCGCTGGGCAGCGGGCGGGTAGAGGAATTTCTCCCCGAACACTGCCGCCGGGTACAGATGCAGCCGCTTTGCCACCGGGCCGTCGTCCGGCTCAAACAGCTGCTCCGGGGTGCGGATGTCCTCGGCGTAGCGGCGCAGCAGGGCGGTGACGCTGCCCTGCGAAGAACGGTCGCTCAGCAGCAGGAACTGTGCCCGCTGCACAGCCCGCTTGCGGTAGCGGATGTGGCTTGCATCGATCTCGCGCATGAGCAGGCTCATCTCTTCCAGCGCGTCCCGCTGCTTCTGGATGAGCGCACGCACGGCAGGTGTCGCTTCGTTCGGGGCGCAGCGCTCCACCCGGGCATAATCAAAGGCCAGCTGCGGCAGGTAGTTCTCCTCGCAGTCGTCCAGCTCCTCTTCCAGATAGGCGCGGTAGTTGAACAGGTTGTCGCTGGTCTTGAAGCGGTGGTAGGCCGCCGCCACCACCTTTTCCTCGTACTGGTCGAACAGTTCCAGCACCTCCTGCGGGGTGCGGTTGCGGGTGAGCCGGTCGATATAGTGGCCGATGGAGGCATTGAGCGCCCGGAGAGAGCGGTTCAGCGCGTCAAGGTCTGCGTCCACCTCCCGCAGAACGTTCTCATAGGGGCTTTTTTCCTGCCCGATGCTGCCCAGCAGCTGCCATGCCTTGTACAGCTTGCCGGTGTAGGTGACCACGCGGGGGTTCAATATCTCTTCCAGCGCTTCCAGCAGCGGCGTTACCTCCGGCACAAAGGCAAGGGACGCTTCCCCCTCGTAGCTGCCGGGCTGCTCTTCCAGCCAGCCGGTGCGGCGCAGCCGCAGCAGAAAGCCCACGGCCAGCGTGTGAGGGTCGCGGGTGGGCTGCTCTTCTTCATCGCCCGCACCGTCGGCATCCAGCGCAAGGGGCTTTGCCAGTGCGGCAAAGTAATCCTCGGCACGCCAGACGGCCTCCGCACGGGAAATGCTGTAATCCGCCGTGTGGCGGCACTCCTCCCAGAGCAGAAGCAGCAATTCCGCATAAAAAGCCCGGTTCGGCCCCGCCAGCGGGCGGAACAGCCGCGGGGACACCAGTTCAAACAGCTGCATGGAAACGTCCTTTCCTGTTCACATCAGAATACGTTTTTATTGTACCACAAAACGACACGGTTTGACAGAGAAACCATTCAGAATTGCCGCTGGGAGGGGCAGACTCCTTCCGTCAAACCCTGCGGGTTTGCCACCTCCCTCAGTGAGGGAGGCTCTGGCGAAACCGGAAGCTTTGCACCTGAGCCGGAAGCTTTGCCAACGCGAAAGGCTCCCTCTTTGAGGGGGCTGTCGCCGTAGGCGACTGGGGGAGTTTGCCCAAAACGCAAAAAGCCCCGGGGAGCGGGGTGCTCCTCGGGGCAATAGTTTAATTGTAATCCGCTTACTTGCTCAGTTTATAGCCAATTGCAACATAGGTCTTTCCGCCAACGGTCTTAGTGCCAACACCCAAACCAGTAACTTCGATTTTCGTGTTATTTTGTTTACCAAGATTGATTACTAAATCTGTTGCAGTCTTCATCAACTCAACCATATCAGAATTAACCGTAATCGTTCCTGCCGTTGTTTCTTCATAGTAAACAGCCGTGTACACTTCAGCGTTCTGCTTCGCATTCTCAGCACAAACAACTGCACCTACGTAGTTTTTCTCGGTTTCTTTCTTTGCAGTAATAGCAGTCAATGCAATCTTGCCGTCTGCAATTTTGTTCAGTGCTTCTGTTGCCAGTTCCTTGACTTCACTGTTATTGGACCATTCTGTGCCGTATTCCTTGTTCAGTGCAGCCATATATACATCCTGAACTTTCTTCTCGAACTCACTTTCACCAGGGCCACCAGCGCCACCGCCGCAGGCGGTGAGCATTGCCAGAACCATCACGCCGGCCAGAAGGGCGGCTGCGAAACGCTTGAACATTTTCATTGTAATGTTCCTCCTGTTTTCAAATTCTGACGGTTTGGGCGACCCCAAATCGCTTTACCCGTCTGAATTTATTTTATCCATACCCCCC
>ENA-OPCW01001502-OPCW01001502.1-human-gut-metagenome-genome-assembly--contig:-NODE-1502-length-11643-cov-4.076027_pt1 | contig 11643 bp, 8 predicted proteins | sample MGYA00241258_ERZ501496 | MGnify/ENA primary metagenome ERZ501496 (study PRJEB25962, sample SAMEA2042660) | human gut metagenome | biome: human gut; feature: human-associated habitat; material: faeces...
GCGCTCGCGGCCGGAGCCTGCGCAGCCGATGTACTTGCCCAGTGCGAGGCCGGTGACCACCGCGCTGGGGGCCAGCGTCAGCAGCTCGTCGGCCAGCGCCTGAGCGGAAGCGTCATCGAATGCGTCGGTCTGGGGCTCCCGCTTCAGTAGCAGGGCGGCCTCGGTGGCGTTGGGCAGGATCAGGTCTGCCTGGCGGCAGAGCCCGCGCATCCGGTCGATGAGAGCCGGGGTCACTGTGGAGTAGGCCTTGCCGTTGTCCCCCATCACAGGGTCCACCACCTTGCGGGCAGCGGGCCAGAGATCGAATGCCTTTTCGGCCAGCGCCACCTGCTCCTCGCCGCCTAAGTAGCCGGTGTAGATACAGTCAAACTCCACACCCAGCTCCCGGTAGTGCTCCAGAGCGGCCAGCCCGTAGGCGTCTGCGCCGTTCACTTTGCGGATGGCAATCTCCTTGCTGCGGCGGCGCACCTCATCGGTGGTATACCCAATCAGCCCCATCAGCATAATGAAGAACATGGTCACTGCCGCCATCAAAGTGGCATTGCGGAATACACGGACAGAATTATAGCTGTTCTCTATCCTTTTCTCATAACCGGTAAAGTCAATAGTCTGGTCATGGAAAGCCTCGGCTACATCGTGGTTCAACTTCTGCAGATTTTCGGTAAAGGGTTCTTTCAAACGAACATGTACCGTTCCATAAAAATTCTTGTTCCCACGGGCTATGAAAGGCATCTTCTCGGTTCTGAAACTCTCTATCTGGAAATCCTTCAACTGCCCTACGACCTTGAATGTATTCCCTTCGGTATATACCGTACGGCCTACGACGTCGTCTCCCCAACGCATCATCTCGGCAAAGGTCTCGTTCACCACGACTTCCTCTTTATCGCGCGCCATACGTCCCGTCTTCATAGTCATGCCCATCAAAGCAGGAAAATCCTCGCGCATGAAATAAGAAGAACGGCAAGAGAAAAGTGCCTGCCCGCTCTCACTATGAATCATCGAACCGCTATATCCGCTAATGGGTGTGCTGTTGGCGCTGGACACCGCTTCCACGTAGGGCAATCCCTTGAAGAACTGATAAGCCGCGTCACGCGTCGCTTCATTATCCCAGTAGGCATTACCTATGGCTATCTGCTTGGGATTATACCCCATATCCTTTTTCAGTACATACTGATATTGCGACATCACCACACACATCAATCCACTGATGAATGCCACGCCTGCAAACTGCACAAACAGCAACGGACGCTTCCAGCCCTTTTTCCCCTCGGTATAGCGGCGGAACACCTGCGATACGGGAATACGCGCAAAGAGCCGGCCCGGCAACACGCCTCCCACTATAAACAGCAGAAGCACTACCGACAACGGTACCCAGATACGCTCCGGAGCCAACAAGGTGGAGAGCTTTACAACGACCGTGTCTTCCACAAAATCGCGGAAGTTGAGCATTATCAACGCCATCAGCAGCAATGCTGCCGCAATGATGATACCTGTTTCCAGCAAAAACATGCTGAAAACCGTGCCACCGCTCGCACCGCTGCATTTATGTACGCCTACCGACTTGGCGCGGTAGCTCAAAGAGGAAATGGAAATCAGCACATAGTTCAACGCCGCAATGAAAAGAATGGCAAAACCAAGAATGCTCATAATGACACGCATCCGCTGCACATCATCATAATTGCGGTATGTATCACGGATGGGCTGCACAAAAGCCGTGTAGCCGTACTCTTTCTTATCTTCTGCCGGGCGATATTTGTCTATCATGGCATCAATACGCGCATTGACAACAGATTTGTCGGCACCGGGACGGAAACGGATAAACTCTACCCAACTGTCTCCCCCGCTCCACGAGTAGTTATTCCAGTTGCGGCTCCACAAGGTAGGCATCGAGATAACCGCTTCCGGATTGATTGTGGCGTTCTCAGGCAAATTGGCATAGATTCCCTTCACCGTCAGGTCAAACTGATGGTCATAATTAAGCGTTTTCCCTATAGGATTCTCCTCACCGAACACTTTCCTTGCAAAGCGTTCACTCAAGAAAATAATATCCTTCTGCACCAAGTCCTTTTCGGGATTGCCGTTCAGGACGTCGATGCCCATAGTACGAAAGAACAGCGAATCGGCTGCAATCTTCCTGTCATCAAGACGCACGCTTCCATTGTAAAGAGGAGCAGATACCATAGACGTGCTCAAACTTACTGCCGACTCCACCTCTTTGGGGAAGTTCTCCAAAATGGCCCCTGCCACGGGACCGCAATTCCACTCTTGAGGCTCAAACTTCTCTCCTTTCACCGAGAATATCGACCATACCTGATACAAGTTATCATAATCCTTAAAGCAAGTGTCAAAACTCTGTTCATATGCCACGCGGGAGAAAAGCAGAATACTCATCGTCAATCCCAATCCCAAAGAAATGACCTTGATGATATTCGAACCGCGTCCCCGCAGTAAAGTCTGAATTACATAATAGATTTGTTTCATTCCGTTTATCGTTTATTAGATTTATTTTCTTGCTTTTCATATTGCAGAAAGCGTGCCAAAGAATACACAAACCTGATTATCAGCGCATATCGTATTTCAGAAGAAGACAAAGGTGTCTAATTTTTAGACACTCCCGTCTAAAAATTAGACAGAGGCCGAATCTCTGTTCAGCCTCATAGAACAAAAAAAAGGAAAATTAGAAAAGAATCCATAAGAATGAAAACTTTACCTTTGCCCACAGTTTTCTAAAGATAGAGTATAAACGTAAAATGAAGCACCTGCACATGAAATTCCCCAAACTCTTATATCCTTCATTCCTATGCCTGCTTATAGCCGGCTGCGACATGATAGATTATCACCCTTACGATGTACACATCAGCGGTGAAACCGATGTCAATGCCCACAACATTGCCCAAATAGAGCAGAACTGCCAGAACAAGACAACAATCCGGTTCGTAACAATGGGTGATTCCCAGCGCTGGTATGACGAGACCGACGACTTTGTAAGCCACCTCAACAAGCGGGACGACATAGATTTCGTCATTCATGGCGGAGACGTCAGTGACTTCGGTGTAACAGACGAGTTCCTTTGGCAACGGGACATTATGAACAAACTCAAGATACCCTATGTGGTACTTCTCGGCAACCACGACTGTCTGGGCACGGGCGAAGAGACTTATCGCGTAATATTCGGAGACCCCAATTTCTCCTTCATTGCAGGACGGGTAAAGTTTGTCTGCCTGAATACCAACGCCATCGAATTTGACTACTCCCGCCCCATTCCCGACTTCGAGTTTCTTGCCGCACAGATACGCGACCATGAAGAGGAATTCGATAAAACCGTTGTGTCCATGCATATACGCCCGTTCTGCAACGAGTTCAACAATAATGTGGCACACGTATTCCAGCGTTACATCAAGGAATTTCCCGGACTGCAGTTCTGTACATCCGCACACGAACACCATCGCTTCGAGAAAGACCTCTTTGAAGATGGGATAATGTATTACATGAGCGACTGCATGAAGAACCGCAATTACTATATATTCACCATAACCCCCGACGGATATGAACGCGAAGTGGCATATTATTAATCACCTGGCATGCGCCGTCGTCTTCTTGTCGGTATGCTCTTTTTCTGCTTTTTCACAAGAGAGAGATACCATCTTCATCATAGAACACGATACCGGATGGATGGACCTGCAACCGGATGCCGTCATTGAAAGCCAGACCAGAGAGAACCGTTATGACCGCCGCGTACACCGCTACCGCAGGCATTGGGAGGCCTTGATTCCGACGCACACCAAAATTCAGTTTGCCGGCAATATGGGGTTGCTGTCATTCGGTACCGGATGGGATTACGGCAGAAGAAACCAATGGGAAACAGACGTATTCTTCGGAGTATTGCCCAAATATGACTCCAAACGTACCAAGCTGACATTCACCGTCAAGCAGAACTACCTTCCCTGGAGCCTGCAAATAAAACAGAGCCGTTTTTCTGTAGAACCGCTGGCTTGCGGTATGTATCTGAACACGGTATTCGGCGATGAATTCTGGGTCAATGAACCGGAACGCTACCCTAAAGGATATTATGGTTTCTCCTCCAAGGTACGCATCCATGTATTCTTAGGACAGCGCATCACTTACGACATCGACCCGCAACGACGGTTCACGGCCAAGGAAATCACTTTCTTCTATGAAATAAGTACATGTGACCTATATGTAGTCAGCGCCTTCACCAACAAGTATCTGAAACCCAAGGATTATCTGAGCTTGTCGTTTGGCATCAAACTGCAACTGCTATAAGTTCTTTTTTCAGTACCGCCATGAACTCTTACTGAAGTTGCTGCCAACTAATTTCTGTTTTACTTAAATCTATTCGTCCCACAATCGTTATATTATCGTCCGACAGTTGTTGAATTATCGTCCGACAGTTGTCGGACGATAATTCAACAACTGTCGGACGATTAATTCTTAGTAAGCAAAAATATAAAATAAAGCGGCATAAGGATTTGCTAAATGAGAAGGAGAATCTTAATACTTTGAAAACTGAGAGATTTACCGAATATAATGCAGATAAATCATTAACTTTGCCTGCAGAAAACAGAAATAGTTTATGGCAAAAAAAAATGGAAACATCCTGATTGTCGATGATAACCGAGGCGTACTTACCGCCTTGCAGCTTTTGTTAAAGCCATATTTTGAAGGGATAATCACACTTCCCTCTCCCGTAACCCTGCCCAGCGTATTGCGAGAAAGGTCATGGCAAGTGGTTCTTCTTGACATGAACTTCACCTCGGGCATCAATACCGGCAACGAGGGACTATACTGGCTCCATGAAATAAAGAAGCAATGTCCCACCCTGCCCGTAGTGCTGTTTACCGCCTATGCCGACATTGACCTTGCCGTACGGGGAATCAAGGAAGGAGCCACAGACTTCGTCGTAAAACCCTGGAACAACCAGAAACTGGTGGAAACCTTACTGAATGCCGTATCAGCTTCTGAAACAAAATCTCCGGCCAACGGCCCAAATGCCGGACGTACGGCAGAAAGCAGCCACCTGTTTGCAGATACCCGCAACATGTATTGGGGAAACAGCCCCGCCATGCAGCAGCTCCGCCTTTTGGTGGAAAAAGTGGCCTCTACCGATGCCAATATCCTTATTACGGGCGAGAACGGTACCGGTAAAGAGATGCTGGCACGCGAAATCCACTCCCTTTCACCGCGCAACCGGCAGGACATGGTAAGTGTGGATATGGGTGCAGTCACCGAAAGCCTTTTCGAGAGCGAACTGTTCGGCCACATGAAAGGCTCTTTCACCGATGCCCATGCCGACCGTGCCGGCAAGTTCGAAGCAGCCAGCCGCAGCACCCTCTTTCTCGATGAAATAGGCAATCTCCCCTACCATCTGCAAGCCAAACTGCTGACCGCCATCCAACGCCGCAGCATTGTCCGTGTAGGCAGCAACACTCCCATTCCCGTAGACATACGGCTGATTTGCGCTACAAACCGCAATCTGCCCGAGATGGTGGCAAAAGGCGAATTCCGCGAGGACTTGCTGTACCGCATCAACACGATACATCTCGAGATACCCTCGTTGCGCGAGCGGCCCGAAGACATCATCCCCCTTGCAGAACTTTTCATCGCCCGCTTCTGCAAGCAATATGACAAGCCCCCTGTCAAGCTGACGGACGGCGCCTGCGAGAAACTTACGCTCCACCCCTGGTACGGCAATATCCGCGAACTGGAACATGCCATCGAAAAAGCCATTATTATCTGTGACAACGAAACCCTTCCTGCAGAACTGTTCCAGCTGGCACGGCGAACCGGCACTCCCGAAGCAGCCGCATCCACGCTCGAAGAAATGGAAATGCAGATGATACGGAAGACGCTCGACAAATGCAGCGGAAATCTCTCTGCCGTCGCCGCACAGCTGGGTATCACCCGCCAGACGTTGTACAACAAAATGAAGAAGTATGGCCTTTAATTATTCATTCCGCGTTGCCGTCAGTCTGGCAGTAGCGCTCCTTGCAGGGGTGATGTGGACTGTCGACGTATTCTGGGGCGCGTTCTGCACTGCGCTGCTTCCCATAGCCTTGTACTGGTAGCAGAAGCTATACCGCCATCATGTGCGAAAGGTGCTTTTCATGCTCGACGCCATCGAAAACAACGACAATGCCATCCACTTCTCCGAAACGGAAAACACTGCCGACGCACGACTCGTGAACCGTGCATTGAACCGGGTTGCCCATATACTTTATAATGTGAAAAGTGAAACAGCCCAGCAAGAAAAGTACTACGAACTCATCCTGGACTGCGTGAATACCGGCATCCTCGTGCTGAACGACAATGGTGCCGTATATCAGAAAAACAGCGAAGCCCTCCGTTTGCTGGGCCTCAATGTCTTTACCCACGTCAGCCAGCTGAACCGCGTGGACCCGCGTCTTTCGTCCCTTCTTGCCAATTGCCGCCCGGGAGACAAATTGCAAATGCCTTTCAACAACGAGCGAGGCACTGTCAACATGTCTGTCCGCGTCAGCGACATCACAGTCCGTAAAGAACATCTGCGCATCCTCGCCTTGAACGACATCAACAACGAGCTGGATGAAAAGGAAATAGATTCCTGGATTAGGCTTACCCGCGTACTGACGCACGAAATAATGAATGCCGTCACTCCCATAACCTCCCTGAGCGATACACTGCTGGGACTGACCGAAGCGCAAGTTTCCAAAGAAGAAATCAGAAACGGCCTGCAGACTATCAGCAGTACAGGCAAAGGCCTGCTCTCTTTTGTGGAATCATACCGGAAATTCACCCGTATTCCCACCCCCGAACCATCCTTGTTCTACGTAAAAAGCTTTATCGAGCGGATGGTCGAACTCGCCCGTCACCAGCACCCCGATGTCCGGGTCACCTTTCATACGGACATCGCGCCAAGCGACCTTATTCTATATGCCGATGAAAACCTGGTATCACAAGTGGTCATCAACCTACTGAAAAATGCCATACAAGCCATCGAATCGGATAAAAATACAGATAAAGAAGGACATATCAACATACGTGCCTACTGCAACGAAGCGGAAGCCATACTGATAGAAATTTCCAACAACGGACCTGCCATTCCCAATGACATTGCCGAACACATATTTATCCCCTTCTTTACGACCAAAGAGGGCGGAAGCGGTATTGGATTGAGTATTTCCCGGCAAATAATGAGGCTTTCCGGCGGAAATTTATCCTTATTGCCTGGTAAAGAAACCACCTTTATTTTAAAATTCAATTGAACTATTTTAGATTTGTATTTGTTAAACACATTGCATATCTTTGTACTATTAGACATAAGAAACATCACATTTCAAACTATATAGCATAGAATTTATGATATTTACAGCAGGAAACATACTACTTATAGGTTCCATATTACTTTTCGTCAGCATCATTGTCGGCAAGACCGGCTACCGTTTCGGAGTGCCTGCGTTATTGCTTTTCCTTGTCGTCGGTATGCTGTTCGGCAGTGACGGATTGGGATTGCAGTTCCACAACGCCAAGGAAGCACAGTTCATCGGCATGGTTGCACTCAGCATCATTCTGTTCTCCGGTGGCATGGACACCAAGTTTACGGAGATAAAGCCCATATTGACTCCCGGCATTGTTTTGTCAACTGCAGGAGTGCTGCTCACGGCCCTCTTTACCGGATTATTTATCTGGTGGCTGTCCGGCATGAGCTGGACCAACATCCACCTGCCGTTGATAACCTCCCTTTTGCTTGCATCCACCATGTCATCTACCGACTCAGCCTCTGTATTCGCCATTCTGCGTTCACAAAAAATGAACCTGAAGCATAATCTGCGCCCCATGCTGGAACTGGAAAGCGGTAGTAACGACCCGATGGCATATATGCTGACAATCGTGCTGATTCAATTCATCCAGTCCTCCGGAATGGGAGTTCCCCAGATATTGGGCTCTTTTGCCATACAGTTCATTGTCGGTGCCGCAACCGGTTATTTCCTCGGAAAGCTGGCCATCCTTATGCTGAACCGGCTGAATATAGACAACCAGGCACTCTATCCTATCCTGTTGCTGTCCTTTGTATTCTTCACCTTCTCCATCACCGACCTGCTGAAAGGCAACGGTTACCTGGCCGTGTATATCGCCGGAATGATGGTAGGCAATAACAAAATCATGCACCGGAAAGAGATTTATACTTTTATGGACGGACTGACCTGGCTTTTCCAAATCATCATGTTCCTCTGCCTCGGTCTGCTTGTCAACCCCCATGAGATGCTGGAAGTTGCAGTCGTGGCATTGCTCATCGGCGTATTCATGATTGTCGTGGGACGTCCTCTCAGCGTTTTTCTTTGCCTGCTGCCTTTTGGCAAGAGAATCACCCTCAAGTCACGGCTATTCGTATCGTGGGTAGGATTACGTGGCGCAGTACCCATTATCTTTGCCACCTATCCCGTGGTGGCTAATGTGCCCGGTGCCCATGTCATCTTCAACATCGTATTTTTCATAACCATCGTCTCACTGGTCATCCAGGGTACCACAGTCTCCTGGGTAGCCCGGCTGCTTGGCCTCTCCACCCCGCTGGAAAAGACCGGAAATGATTTCGGAGTTGAACTGCCCGAAGAGATTGACTCCAACCTGCACGACATGACCATTACACAAGAAATGCTGGAGCAGGCAGACACCCTGAAAGACATGAACCTGCCCAAAGGCACACTGGTGATGATTGTAAAACGTGGCGATGAGTACCTCATTCCGAACGGAACATTAAAACTTCATGCCGGTGACAAGCTGCTTCTTATTTCGGAAAATAGCAAGGAATAAGAATTACAGATAAGTTTCTATCCGTTTCAGGGCAAGAAAAAAGTGGAAACTATTTGCTTTGCATCACTATAAGACCTATCTTTGCGCAGTTTTAACTAAAGTGTGCAACAGCTGAATGGAACAAGAACAAGGGTTCATCGATTATATAGAACAAAGCATTATTAAAAACTGGGATCGCAACGCCCTGACAGACTACAAAGGAATTACACTGCAATACAAAGATGTAGCACGGAAAATAGCCAAATTCCATATCGTATTGGAAAGCGCCGGCATCAGGCCCGGTGACAAGATTGCCGTTTGCGGACGTAACAGTGCACATTGGGCAGTCGCTTTTCTGGCGACGGTTACCTATGGAGCTGTCATTGTTCCCATTCTGCATGAGTTCAAGGCCGACAATATCCACAACATCGTCAACCATTCCGAAGCCAAGCTGCTGTTTGTCGGCGACCGGGCATGGGAAAACCTCAATGAAGAGGCAATGCCCCTGCTGATGGGTATCGTACTGCTGACGGACTTCACTCCGGTAGTTTGCCGCAACGAGCAGCTGATGGAGGCTTTCGAACATCGCAACGTCCTCTATGGCACACGTTTCCCCAAGAATTTCCGTCCCGAGCATATCAGCTACCGCAAGGAGGAATCACCCGAAGAACTGGCTGTCATAAACTATACTTCGGGCACCACGGGATATTCCAAAGGGGTCATGCTCCCCTATCGCAGCCTTTGGTCCAATGTTGCATATTGCCATGAGATGCTTCCCGTACGTCCGGGCGACCATATTGTATCCATGCTACCTCTGGGACATGTATTTGGTATGGTGTACGATTTTCTATACGGTTTTTCCGCAGGCGCCCATCTGTATTTCCTTACCCGTATGCCGTCTCCCAAGATTATTGCACAGTCATTCTCCGAAATCAGGCCACGGGTCATTTCGTGTGTACCGCTCATCGTAGAAAAGATTATCAAGAAGGATATCCTGCCCCGGATAGACAATAAAATAGGCAAGCTGCTATTGCGGATGCCCATTGTCAACGATAAAATCAAGGCTGACATGCGCAAAAAGGCAATGGAAGTATTCGGCAGTAATTTCGATGAAATAATCATCGGAGGAGCACCGTTCAATGCCGAAGTGGAACGCTTCCTGAAGCAGATAGGCTTCCCCTATACCATTGCATACGGAATGACGGAATGCGGCCCCATCATTTGTTCCAGCCGCTGGGAAACATTGAAACTGGCCTCTTGTGGCAAGGCAACCACCCGCATGGAAGTAAAGATAGACTCTCCCGACCCTCAGAACGTGGCAGGAGAAATAATCTGTAAAGGTGCCAATCTGATGCTGGGCTATTACAAAAATGCCGAAGCGACTTCCCAAATCATCGATGTAAACGGCTGGCTGCACACCGGCGACCTTGCAACGATGGATACCGAAGGATATGTCACTGTCCGCGGACGCAGCAAAAACATGTTGCTCACAGCCAGTGGTCAGAACATCTACCCCGAGGAGATTGAAAGCAAACTGAACAACATGCCCTATGTGTCCGAATCACTGATCGTATTGCAGAAAGACAAGCTCGTGGCTCTTATCTATCCGGATTTTGACGATGCATTCGCCCATGGTATGGAACAATCGGACATCGAAAAGGTTATGGAGGACAATCGGAATGAATTGAATCTGCAATTACCGGCCTACTGCCAGATAACAAAAGTCAAGATACACTTCGAGGAGTTCGAGAAAACGGCAAAGAAGAGCATTAAAAGATTTATGTATCAGGAAGTAAAAGGGTAAGGGGAATGTGTCAAAACCTTCTTTAACGCTTTATTTTAGGCGCGGATGACGCAGATTTCACGGATTTAGTTTATTGAATCCGCATTATTCCGCGTAATCCGCGCCTAATATTATAACATTATAAAAGTCTTCATGTGCTTTTGACACATTCGCATCCTTTTTGTTAACAAAAATAGAAGCAAAGGAATATGTTTTAAATGTGTTACAGCTATAGGGAGAGTTGTAGAAGCTTAATGTGTGTTTTAATTCATTTGCCCTTATAAGCATAGAGAGCTTTTTTTGCATACCGTATTCCATAAAAGGAATGAGGGCTTTAAATAATTGAAGGTAGTCGGGTAGGGTAAGAATATCAAATTCAGTAACAGGTAATTGTTTCGCCATTCAATCCTCGATTCCTGCGACAAACGCAATATATAATGTGTGTCTAATAGACTTGTTTTAGTATATTCATTAAAATACCAAGATATGAGGCTGTATCCGTAGAATTTAAAATGACGGAATACAGCCTCATTAAATAGACATAAAAGATAATATCAGCAACTGATGTTGATAATTGCTTTTATTCTGCAACTGTATATAAAATGTTATATTTTATAGCAGTTATTAGCAGATATAATCATTGCTGGGAGTCAGCCGCTATTAGCAGCCACAGCCGTTGTTGCAGCCACAGCCATTGTTACAGCCACCAAAGCCTAATGCATTACCGCCATCGCAGCCACATAAGCATAAAAGGCAGATGAGCCAGATGCAGTTATTGTTGCCACAGCCATTACCACAGCCGTAGCCATTTCCGTCAAATAGAAGTAAAAGAATTATGATCCAGATGATGTTGTTGCCACATCCGCAATCTCCACATCCATTACATCCGCCACAGTTAGTTGCTGCTAAATCACTCATAAATAATCCTCCGATAAAACATTTACAATACAATAATATGTGGCAGGGCTTGTTTGTGTTACTTATTTTTTCGTGAATATTGCAATATTTTTAAAATTATTATATCATTAAGTTTGTGTTGTTATTTAACACATAAGTGACTACGAAGTAGTCTG
>ENA-OPCW01001507-OPCW01001507.1-human-gut-metagenome-genome-assembly--contig:-NODE-1507-length-11602-cov-17.404694_pt1 | contig 11602 bp, 12 predicted proteins | sample MGYA00241258_ERZ501496 | MGnify/ENA primary metagenome ERZ501496 (study PRJEB25962, sample SAMEA2042660) | human gut metagenome | biome: human gut; feature: human-associated habitat; material: faeces...
AAAGGCGGCAATGGAGAGCGGACAGATCGTATATGCCGGAAAGTATAATGCACCTGATTATGAACTGATCTGTTCGAAAGAGTGCGGGCTTGCCATTGAGTCAACGATGATCGGACATTCACCGGAGGTAAAGGAGAATCTGGAATCGTTTGGCATTCCGGTTTTAGTCGATCATTCCAGCTATGAGACAAATCCGCTCGGACGTACTGAATGGGTCAAACTTTACGGGCTGCTGACCGGGCATGAAGATCAGGCAGAGCAGGCGTTTGATGCAGAAGCGAAAGCGTTTGAACAGGTGAGTGATCAGGATGCAACCGGAAAAACGGTGGCATTTTTCTATATCACGACAAATGGGGAAGCAAATGTGCGAAAAAGTGCGGATTATCTGCCGAAAATGATTGAACTTGCCGGCGGAAGCTATATTTTTGATGATCTAGGTGACGAGGAGGAAGCGACATCTACAGTTTCCCTTCAGATGGAAGAATTTTATGCCGGAGCAAAAGATGCAGACTATATTATTTATAATAGTACAATAGAAGGAGAATTGTCTTCCTTGCAGGATCTTCTGGCAAAAAGTCCGCTGCTTGAGAAATTCAAAGCGGTGAAAGAAGGACATGTATACTGCACGACCAAGAATCTCTATCAGTCAACAATGGAACTTGGGACAATCACATCCGATATTCGAAAAATGCTGACCGGAGACGATGCAGACCTGACTTATCTGTATAAGGTGGAGTGATACGATGAAAAAAAGCAGATATGGTGCTGCATTTATCATTCTTGCAGCTTTGTTATTTTTATTTTTGGTTTTGAATATATGCATCGGAAGTGTAAATATACCGGTTTCGGAGATACCGAAAATGCTGTGGGGAAATGGAGCGGATGAAACCTTTACGGATATTGTGATGGGAATCCGTTTTCCGAGAGCAATGGCAGCGGCAATCCTGGGCGGCGGGCTGGCATTGTCCGGATATCTTTTGCAGACTTTTTTTCATAATCCGATCGCCGGACCGTTTACACTGGGAATTTCCTCCGGAGCAAAACTGGTCGTGGCACTTGTCATGGTAGCTTCCCTTGGAAATGCCCTGCATTTAAGTTCCTGGGTGATGATCATGGCAGCTTTTGTTGGTTCCATGATCTGTATGGGATTTGTGATCCTGATGTCGAAAGTGACCGATCAGATGTCGATGCTGATCGTCAGCGGCGTTATGATCGGATATATCTGTTCTGCGATCACTGATTTTGTGGTAACATTTGCGGACGATGCCGATATTGTCAATCTGCATAACTGGTCAAAAGGAAGTTTTTCCGGGATTACCTGGGATAATGTAGTGATCATGGCGATCGTTGTCGGGATCACTTCGATTTGCGTTTTTCTGATGTCAAAGCCGATCAGTGCCTATCAGATGGGAGAATCTTATGCCCAGAATATGGGACTGAATGTACAGCTGTTTCGCATACTGCTCGTGCTGTTATCCAGTATTCTGTCAGCCTGTGTGACAGCCTTTGCAGGACCGGTATCCTTTGTCGGAATTGCTGTTCCGCATCTGGTTAAAAATTTATTCGGCACCGCAAAACCGATCATCATGATACCCGCGTGTTTCCTTGGCGGATCTGTGTTCTGCCTGCTCTGTGACCTCTTGGCAAGAATCATGTTTGCTCCGACAGAACTTTCCATCAGTACGATCACAGCGGTATTTGGGGCACCGGTGGTAATCTATATTATGATTCACAGAAAAAAAGAAAAAGTGTGAAATCAGGAATCATGGAACAGTTCATGCAATGCATAAGGTATATCTTGCAGCAAGAATGTCAGAAATATTTTTGAATTTTTGATTTAGAAAAGGCGGAATAGCATATGGAAGAATATTATTTTTATACGGAAGGTCTGACCGTCGGTTATCACGGCGTTCCGCTCATAAAAAATATCAAGATCAGTCTGAAAAAGGGAGAAATCCTGACGTTGATCGGGCCGAACGGAGCGGGAAAAACGACGATCCTGAGAAGCATCATAAAACAGCTGAAACCGCTTGGCGGAGTCGTTGTGCTGGATGGAAAAGAGACGGAACAAATCAGCGGAAAAGAGCTTTCCAGAAAACTTTCGGTTGTGCTGACAGAACGGGTAAGACCGGAAATGATGACCTGCAAAGAAGTGGTTGCGACCGGACGTTATCCATATACCGGGAAGTTCGGCGTACTCTCAAAAGAAGACTGGAAACTGGTAGATGAGGCAATGGAACTGGTGCATATCCACGAGCTTGCTGACCGTGATTTTTCAAAAACGAGTGATGGACAGAAACAGCGGGTAATGCTGGCGAGAGCAATCTGCCAGCAGCCAGATATCATCATTCTGGATGAGACATCCATGGTTGGCGCTCAATTGTTTTATGATTTGATTCAGGCAATCGAAACCGGCAAGCGATTCATCATGATTGGTGATGACGGCCAGCTTGAGAGTATCGGTATGTGTAACATCTTCAAGGATATGCTTGCATCTAAGGTCGTTCCTGTTGCTCGTTTGACTAAGATCCATCGTCAGGCAGCTAAATCTGCAATTATCACGGAGAGCATTAAGGTTCGTAACGCTACGCAATTGGTGCCTTATGGCTGGGCTGGTAGTGAGATTCGTGGTGATCTTCGTGATTTGGAGCTTGATATCTATAAAGACGCAAGTGAGTCATTCAACCACATCATCAATCAGTACCGTACCTTATATAATAAGGTAGGGAATGATAGTGCGAAGATTCAGATTGTACTTCCACAGAAGCTGCGTGGCAGTATCTGCACTTATGAAGTCAATAATGCTATTCAGGAAATTGTGAATCCGAGTCGTGGTCAAGCAGAAGCAAAGGTCACAATCTATGGTGATGGCAAGGATAGGGTGTATACTCTGCGTGAGGGTGATCAGGTCATCATCAAAAAGAACAACTATGAGCTTCACACATACAATCTCAAGACAAAGAAAAAAGAAGAGAAGTGTCCGGTGTTCAACGGAAACCGTGGCATTATCCGAAAGATTGAGAGTAGCTTTATCCTGGTTGATTTTGACCAGTGGGGAACAATCTTTATTCCACATTACTTTGGTGGGAATAACATCTGGGCAACACTTGAACTTGCTTATGCTTTGAGTTGTCATAAGTTGCAGGATGCCGTGATTGTAATTCTCGCGCACGCAATCACGCAGAATCCAAAGGTTATGCAGGTTCACCCAGTCGGCTGTAATGTTTCTGATTTTACTGAACAGCAGCGCAGCAGTGTAAAGGTAGTGTCCGCAATGGTTGTAGTCATGCAACACCAGCTTGCCCTGGTAATAGATGTCGAAATCCTTGTTTTCTTCATCTTCCTTTGTATCGCAGTAGAAGAATGGAATGTCTTTCAGACCGTCCCAATTAATATAAGTAGTTGGCTTCATAATATCTTTTTTGAATACGCTACATAACCTGTTATTTGCACACTTTCCATTATTCACAGAACATTTGATGAAACACTTCCTTCAGTCTTTTTATCTCACTGAAATTCAAATCTCCAATCTTTCTTTTCAGCCGGCTTTTGTCCACCGTGCGAATCTGATCCGTGGCTATCTCCCCATCACGCCCGGCTACAGAACACAGAACCCGGTAAGGATAGTTCCTTATGGTGGAGGTTATCGGAGCAATGACTACTATTGTAAGGTACATATTCAAATCTGAAGGAGTTACAACAACACATGGCCGTGTCTTTGCCATTTCACCCCCACGGGTAGGGTCTAACTCTACCCAATACACTCCATACTGTTCTACCATGTCCAATCCTCAAACTTTTCATCCTCAAACACATCAGGGATAAGCAACTCATCATCCCCATTCTCATGGGCACGTTTGGCAGCTTCCGCCCATCCCTGCCGTGGTTGTGCCTTTATCACAATATTGTTCCCGTCCAAAGAAATGCTCACAGCCGATTTCAAGGACAAACGCAACTGTTTCAATATCTCGGAAGGAAGTATTATCCCCTTGCTGTTTCCAATCTGAATAATGTTTGTTACCATAATGTTATAACTTTAAAATTGATTATCACAACACAAATATAGACAAAGTTATAACAATACCAAAAGAAAAGCCAACTTTTTTCCATTTTCACCGATAACCCGGCCAACGGCTGCACTCGTCGGGAGGCTAGTGCCCCCCTTGCCGTGCGGCGCTCCCCGACCTATGATTCTTATCATGTCTTGTGTCCTTTTCTCCGCTTCTAACAAACAAATCTGCATAAAATATAGATTTGCGTTTCCATTTGAATTTTAGTTATTTGATACCCTAACTATGAATAGCAAACAGATAACTGATTTTTAAAACAGCAGAATGTTTCTGTTTTATTAAAATAAAAAGGGAACAAATTTTTAAGGTAATACTTACGGAAAAAACAGACTTTATAACGTTTCTTTTTCGTACATTTGCAACAATATAATAAAAGCGAAACATATAATGGAGAAGCAAGGAGAAATCATACTATACCAACCGGATGAAGCTGTAAGGTTGGAAGTACGTTTAGAAGATGAAACCGTTTGGCTCACACAAGCGCAGATAGCAGAACTTTTTCAACGTGACAGAACCGTTATTACCAAACATATAAATAATGTTTTTAAGGAAAAGGAATTGGAAGAGAAAAGCAATGTGCATTTTTTGCACATTGCTAATTCCGATAAGCCTGTCAAGTTCTTTAGTCTAGACGTAATAATTTCAGTTGGATACAGAGTTAAAAGCGTAAGAGGTACGCAATTCAGGCAATGGGCAAATAAAATTTTAAAAGAATATTTATTGAAAGGTTATTCTATAAACCAACGGCTCAATGACATGGAATATAGAATGAACAATAGATTCTTCCAAATAGAGAAAACCATTGCTGAACATGATGCAAAGATAGACTTCTTTGTACGCACCTCATTGCCTCCGGTGGAAGGTATATTCTTTGACGGTCAGATATTCGATGCGTATAAGTTTGCTACAGATTTAATAAAGTCTGCCAAATGCTCACTTGTGCTTATCGACAACTATGTAGATGAATCCGTGTTACTCATGTTGAGCAAACGAAACAGTGGAGTATCAGCTACTATTTATACACAAAATAAACGCACAGCTCCAACTTGATTTAAACAAACACAATGACCAATATCCTCCCATTGAAGCTAGAACCTACAAAAGTAGTCATGACCGCTTCTTAATCATTGATAATACGGAAGTATATCATATTGGGGCATCGCTAAAGGATTTGGGCAAGAAAATGTTTGCTTTCTCCAAACTGGAACTTCCTGCCCATACGATAATTGATGTATTATGAAATAAGCTAATCACCCATGCGAGAAGCGGAAGAGAATATAAAATTCAAGATGGAAATTGACGTATTGGTTCCCATTCCACGTACTGTCACCCGTGATTTCACCAGTTTGAAGCACCTGCGTCAATGGCAGAAACGGAATGACATCGATGGTTCTCTTTACTGTTTTGCACACCGGGAATACCTGCTCAACGAAAAGGGAGAATGGGAACAATTTACCGTTATCGGCAAACAGGTAGTGACTATCGGAGAACTGGAAAGGCTTCTTTTGGCAATGAAGCAAAAGGGGTTCAACCAATACAGCCGTGAGGAATATGAAGAATTAATGTCTTCATATTTGAAAAAGTGAAGAATTAAAACCTTCATTACACATTTAAATACGAAAACAGGATGAAAATAGGATATGCCCGTGTTTCCACCAAGGAACAACATCTGGATATGCAACTGGAAGCGTTGAAGGCTGCCGGATGCGAGAAAATCTTCTCTGAGAAAATGACCGGACGTCAACAAAACCGCCCGGAACTGGATGCCTGCCTGAGCTTTCTCCGGGAAGGCGACACACTTGTCGTATATAAGCTGGACCGGCTTGGCCGTTCGCTGAAGAATATCCTTACGCTATTGGAAGATTTCAAGAATAGGGGCATCCAATTCACCTCACTGCAAGACAACATCAGTACGGAAGGCGCAATCGGCCAACTGATGAACAACATTCTCGGTGCTTTCGCTCAGTTTGAAAGAGACCTTATCTATGAGAGAACCCAAGAAGGCAGAAGAATCGCCAAGGAAAAAGGTGTCAAATTCGGCAGAAAGACACTTATCAACAAAAACAACATCGCCAAGCAGAAAAGCTGCATCCAACTCTATGAATCCGGAACGCCGGTAAGGGAGATACAGAAAATATTAAACATAGGCAGTAGCGGAACAGTATATCGCCTATTAAGAAGGAATGGAATTGCGCTGAAATCCGAGAACAAAAATAACAAATAACGAATAAACCTCTGCCCATCCTTCAAAGATGATTCTCAAAGATCGTCTGCAATTCCACCTCTCAGCAAGATTATAGGAAAGTCCCCTTCACGGGGACTGATTTTTTTTAATTTTAATACAATAACTCCATGCACTCCTGTACCGCTTTTTCCAATGCTTCTTCCAAACAACAAAAAGCGTCCGCATTACTTTCGGAGTCATACAACACATAATCTCCAGCCCTCACAACCACATGCCAGACCGCCACGTTTTGTTCTGTTTGAAACGTATATTCACGAGTCTGTATCATCCATTGGATACATGCTGCCAGTGTCGGGCACTCGCACATATACATCGGGGTATTCCTTCCCTCAATATCGGTGCGTAGCCTATCCTGTTTGTCATACCAATACTCACAAGGCACGTAATAGTATAATTCCTTCATCATAAGAGCTGTGTCGCTATTAACCAATCTCTCTTTGTTGATTTGTGTAATCAAATTTTCCATATTAGCATTATTTAAGTTGAACATCTGATTTATTCTTCAGCTAGATTCAAGACCTTTTCATTTTTTGTATCGGGAAGGTCTTTGGTCTGCACATTCACACTCGTCATTTCTGCCGCAAAATCTTTTGCTTTGATGCTGATAGTGGGAAGAAAATCTGCTAATGGTCGTTTCTCCGGGATTCCCATGCGTCGCTTCAGCGTTGCAGTATTCAAACGAAATAATGCTTGGTCTCCTTTGGAACGTATCACAGCAAAACTCTTGTCATTCACCCCTCGTTCATAAAGTACGCCAGAAAGTTTACGTTCTGTTTCCTGTAGTTTAGCACGTACCTTAACTCTTTCAACTTCAATAAGACGCTGTTCTATAAGTTCTGCACGACGAGTTTGCACAGCAAAGTAAGTTTGTGCAAATGCGATTTGTGGTTTACGAGGGTCGCCATTTTGAGCGACAAGGTAGCAAGCATAGCGTGTTAGCATAATGTCATCTATCTGACGCTCAGCACCAGAACCGATAACAACCATTTTATTGACGTCAATAAAATGCTCTTCTACATTTTGTCCTACATTTACACACGCTTCCTTCTAGTTTTAGGCAAGTTCTAACTCTGTCTTATGGATTGCTCTTTTCTTGGAGTTGTTTGATTTTCTCGTGGGTTGTTGTGGTAGGCGTATGCGATTTTGAAAACGTTAAACGTTATAACGTTATCATGTAAGAACGCGAGACTTCTATGGCAAAGGTGGTTGGATTGCTCTAAGGCGTGATTTCGTGGCAACGTGACTTCTTTCTTTTGTCTGAGCAACATCAAAGCAAAGATGCCCAAACAAAAACGTTCTAATAAACCGTGTTTTGTCTGTAATTGATGATGTGTGCAACGTGGTTGGCAATCAATTGATTATGTGTTTTACCACTAACTTTTGCGGTGATTTGTCACTAACTTTTGTGGCGTTTTACCGCTAACTTTTGCGGTGCTTTGCGGGTTTTATCAAGGCGAGCAAGGCGGCTGCTTGAGTGTTTGCTTGGGCGCCACTTAGGGGGACCTTGGCGATGGTAGCTTAGGGGCGAGGCGGATGGTTGCTTATGACTGGCGCGGAGGGTAACTAAGGGGCGTTTCGGGGCGTCTGTTGGCATGGGGTGAGAGTCGTCGTTTGCATGGTTTGTGAGTTGTTGTTAGCATGGGTTATGAACTGTCGTTTGCATGGGGATTGGCGTGCTTTTTGCGTGACCAGTGGAGGTTAGTGGAGAAGAGAAAACGTTAAAACGTTAAGGGTGATAAGGATGGGTGGATAATAACGTTTTTGTTTCGGCATCCGTCCATTGGAGCAATCAAGCTATACGGTTGAAAATGACGAGTTGCATATAGCTTTCACTCGGCCAAGAAGATTTTTAACCGTACAGTTTTGGTGTTGTTGAAAAAGTTGCCCCCTTTATTTGAACCTGATTATTTGGGCCAGTTGAAGGAAGTAGTCGTTGGACCAGATATCCAAATCCTTGGGGTTATGGATGAATGGCAGCACGTCGGCCTTCACTTGGTTGATGTCTGCGGTAGAGAGGCGATTGTTCAGTTTCTCAAGGAAAGACTCTTTGGTGATGTCCTCCTGGTTGAACTGCAAGGCTCTCTCGCGCAGGTGAGGGAAGTCGAGCGGGGTATTATGTCGGACGTACCATTCAAAATCGTACCAGTCACGACCCTTGACGCGGTTCTTCCAAGCTCGATAAACCAAGGCGTGCATCTTGCCTGCAAAGAGGTCGGGAAGGGTGAAGCAGCGAGTCATGAAGGATTGTGGGAGCAGAAGTAGTTTCTGCTCGGTGAGGAACTTCAGTGGCGGCTGCGTGTCCACTTCTATTTTTATCTTTATCGATTTCTCTGTTTGGAATGTGATGTCGTAAACATCGGTGTTGTCCTTCAGGAATGCTGATTCGACCTTGCAAAAATTCTTCTTGTCCTTCTTCTTAATTTCCACCTCTCGGCCCACCATGGCAAACTGGTCCACTATGGGTTGAAAGTATTGTGTGAAGTCAAAGTCTTGGCTTGGAGCAAGTAGCGAGAAGTCCATGTCCTCGGAGAATCGCTGCAGGCCATGGAAGATGCGTAGGCAGGTGCCTCCGTAGAAGGCGGCTTCGTTGAAGAACCCGCCATTATAGAGGCCGGCGAGGATGATCTGCTGGTTCACTTCGAAGGTGGCATTGCGCTTCTGCTGGTGAGTCGCCAGGTCGTAGGCCGACAACATTTGGTTGAATAATTCGTTGCTCATTTCTTCAGATACTTTATCAGGGTTTCGATAGAATTGGCTTTCTTGCCATCTGCCTGGGCGTAGCGCTCAAAGATGCTGGCGTCCATGTGTAGGAAGTCTTCTATATCCATGCGTAGGTCGTCCTCCAGATAGGTCTCGACGTCCTTGAGATAGCGAAGATAGAGCTTGGGCGAGTGGGCTATCAGGTCGCAGAGTGCCTTTTCGGGCGTGGCCATCAGAAAAGCGTAGCTCTGCTTGTTGATGCTTGTGATGCCTATCGGGAAAGCCTCGCGAGCCACCCTTTGGTACTCGAATCGTCCCACGGGCGTGTCGAAACGACGCGTGTGCTTCAGTGTCATGGACTGTGTGGTATAAACCGCTTCGGGTATCAGTCCGTAGTAGCGCAAGGCCGTCTGCATGGAGATGTATGAAGGGGTGTAGAGTTGGTTGGCTATCAATTCGGTAGATAGAGCCACGTGCGAGACCTTGGGGTCGAGCACATAAAGCCCCTTCTTGAGTCGGATGATCTTGCCCGCTGCCTCAAGTTGGCGCACCTTTTGGTTGCCTGCCTCCAGTTTGGGGAACAGGGATGCTAGCGTAGCGGTGCTCACAGGGATGTTGCCAATATGCTCTAAGTCTGTTATCATGATGCAAAGGTAGTAAAATTTGGAATAGCAAACGAAAGAAAAGTTATTTTTCTGTTCCAAATATAGCTATTTCCGGTGTTAACAATCGACTTGCCACCTTCATCTTAACGTTTTAACGCTTAACGTTTTTGTTTCGGCATTCTCGTAATAGTTGGCTGACGGCATTTTGTACCATCATAGGGCAAGAAAGTGCCATCATGCGCTGGGCAAGAAAAAACCATCAAGGCGTCTCCGTGGAGAGAAGCCTTGATGGCTTTATGTTGGTGGGAGAGGTTGGCGCTTTACTTCTTGTCGAGCACCTCGTACTTACAGTGGCGGCTCTTATATTCCGGCACGATCTCCTTCATTTTTCTCACGATCTCCATGTCGTCATACTGCAGGGAGAGGTCGTAGAGGTCCATTTCGTTCTTGCGCGCCAGCTTGTAGGAGTATTCGCGGACGGCAGCCACCTTGATCTTCGGGTGGACGGTCGGCTTGGTCTGCTCCGCGTCGTTGAGCACCTCCTCGTAGAGTTTCTCGTCGAGGCTCTTGAAGAGGTTGCGGGCCTCATAGTTCCATGCCCACCAAAGGTTGTGTGCCAGTTCGTTGAGGCAGTCCAGCTCCTTCGGCAGTGACGACTTGACGTTCACTTCCTTCCACTGGGGCAAATTGGAATAATCCGATTTGATCTTCATAGCGTGTAGTGTTATCTATTGTTGTAATGTTGTTTCTATATATATAATGGATAGAGCGGAGTGTCGGGGTGCATCCTTGGCCCTTCTATTCCGCCCGCTTTTCGGCCTTGCGCAGCGCAAGGTCGTAGGCCTCCTCGTAGTAGGGGATAAACTCGCTCCACAGGGCCTTCTTTGAGAGTTTGTCGGCCTTGCTCCGGCAGGCGCGCACCTCCTTGGGCGTCATGGCGGCGAAGCGTGCCACGGTGGCCTTGATGTGGTCGGCTACCTCCGAGAAGTTGTAGTCGGTGCGGTGGACCACTTCCACGCCGTCCTCGATACTGGCACTGGCGCCCTTGACGTTGTTGGCCCACAGGCCAAAGCCGGCCAAGTCGGTCGTGATGCAGGGCACGTGGAAGGCCACGGCCTCCAGCGGGGTGTAGCCCCACGGCTCGTAGTAGGAGGGGAAGACGCAGAGGTCATAGCCCAGTACGGTGTCGTAGTAGCTGAGATCGACGATGCCGTCGTCGCCCGTGAGGTAGCAGGGCATGAAGATGAGTTTCACGTTGTCCTCCTGGCGGTTGGCCATGTCGAGGTGGCGCATCATGCCGACCACCTGGTCGTGGTCCATGTCGCCCAGCCAGTGGGTGAGCATGGGGTTCTCCAGCGGCGTGTCATAGCTCTTGCGCTGCTTCAGCCGCTCCTGAAGGTCGGCCCGCGGCCCACTCACCCAGCCTGGCACGGCGATGAAGGCGACGATGGGACGCTGGAGGTCGGTGTCGCATCTGAGGCGGTTCATCGCCTCGATGAAGACGTCGAGGCCCTTGTTGCGAAACTCGTAGCGTCCTGAGGTGGAGACGATCAGTGCCTCGTCGCCGATCTGTGTGCCCAGCAGGGCGTTGGCTATGGCCAGCAGCCGCTTGCGGGCCGCCTTGCGCTTGCGCGTGAACTGCGGTCCGACGGCCACGAAACTGTTGTCGAAACCATTGGGGAGCACTACATCGACGGGCTTGTCGAGCAGCTCGGCACACTCGCGGGCCGTGATCTCGCTCACGGTCGTGAAGCAGTCCACGTGGTGGGCTGCCTGCTTCTCGATCGAGTGTTTGCTCTCCATGTTGAGCTCCTGTGCCATCTGGTCGCCGTTGTAGGCCCACAGATAGTCGTAGAGCGGCTTGTTGTTGCCCGCAATGCTGCGTCCGATACAGGTGGCGTGGGTCGTGAAGATCGTGGCTACCTGGGGCACGAGCTTCTGGATCACCAGGGCGGCGGAGGCCGTCTGCCACTCGTTGGCGT
>ENA-OPCW01001508-OPCW01001508.1-human-gut-metagenome-genome-assembly--contig:-NODE-1508-length-11591-cov-2.994105_pt1 | contig 11591 bp, 10 predicted proteins | sample MGYA00241258_ERZ501496 | MGnify/ENA primary metagenome ERZ501496 (study PRJEB25962, sample SAMEA2042660) | human gut metagenome | biome: human gut; feature: human-associated habitat; material: faeces...
ACATTACTTATTTTCAACTGCCTAATTAGAATAGCATAGATAATTTATAAATGCAATATTTTTTTTATAAAAAAATCACTTTTTTAATAAAAAAGCATTGATGTATAAAACACCAATGTTTATGCTTGATAAGCATTTAAATCTTTAAATTCAACATCTAATTTTTTACCGTCAACATGAATAACACAATAACTTCTTGAACTTCCACCACGAGGAAGGGTTGTCGATCCTGGGTTTATGAAAGTGTATCTGTCTATTTTTTCATAAGTAGGGACATGAGTGTGCCCCGAAAGTAAGACATCACAGTTAGCTTCTTGTAATGTGTAGATCATTTTAGATTCTCGGTCAAAGTAACCAAAACGATGTCCATGACAGACATAAAAATTCAAATCTTCTACTTTAAATTGGATATGTTCAGGGAAATCACTATACCAGTCATTATTTCCTTTTACACAAAGCCAATCTTGCATATCATAAGTTTCTGCCTCACTATCACCACAATGAACATAACAATCACCATCAGGCTCTAATTCTCTTACAAGATCGATCATTGCATGATAACCATGACTATCTGACATTACGACAATTTTTTTCATTTCTCATCACCGATAACTATTATAACAAAAAAATGAGAATCTGCACTATATTTGTATGATATTATCAATAGTAGAACTTACATTTTTATCTTCTTCTATAAGTTCATTGTCTATAAATATCTTTACATTGCTGACATTTGAAATAGATAAAAAGGATTTTTCAAGTCTTTGATATAAAATGGGATTAATGCTTTCGTCGTTTTCTAAAATACGTGAAGAGAGATAAATAGAAAGAATACCATCATTTAGTTGAGATTTTTTTGTAGTTTCAATTTTAGTAGAATTATCAAAATGATCTAATAAAAGAGATACTTTTTGATCAATCGATTGATTTGCGCTTTGAATACGGGTACTTGTTGGAATATAATATGTTTTTCCTGAAATCTTTTTTTCATTATAAACAAGAACAGAGGATGTTTGATAAAGATCAAAAGAAGAGGTTTCAAAATTATTTATACCTAATTTAGCAGTCATACAACTTAATGGAATTGTTGTGTTTTTAAAGTTTGAAACAGCTTTCCCATTGATTTTCATATTAATTTTAGTAATGCCATTCTTACAAAATAAATAACTTAAGGCTTCACAAATATCGAGAGCTTGTTGATCGTTTTTTATAGGAAAATGATTTGTGAAATCAAATGTCAATTGATCAGGTTCAATAATGAGAGCATTTAATTCGAGTTTTTTATTAAAAAGAGGATAGAGACCTATTTCTTTGTAATCTGTCGATTTCATTGTTTCAATAATTCCTCGATAATTGTTTTCGATCTCATCTTTGACACCGATATCAACAGAAACAGGAATCAAAGTCTCATCTTGATCTTTAAAAATAACGGTCTGTATATTTGTTGCTTTTGCCTCTTTTTTTACATCATCATTTTTAAAATAAACAAAGGTTGCAAAAATACATAAAAAAAACATAGAAATATTTCTTAAATACTTTTTAAACATGTGATCACCTCAATACCTAAAGTATGAAATATGATAGAAAATAGTCTTAAAATTTGCCTTTTTTGAAGATTTATTTTATATTATAATAGCGAAAAAATGAAGGAGGGATAGATGTGCCACTTACTGATGATGATTTTGTGAAGAATGGAAAACTAGAGGGTTATAGTGAAATGATTCAAAAATTACATGATGAAGAACAAACACAACCCGAAATCACATACGATTTACAATTAGATGATGAGGATGAGGAAGAATGATAGAAGATTTAATTGAAACAGGTCAATATAAAGAAGCTTTACGTTATTTAAATGATTTAGAAGATGAAAAAGTACGTTATCAAAGACTTGTTTGTCTTTATGGTATGCAAGAATTACAACAAGCTAAAAAAGAAGGTTTGAAAGCAAAAGCTCTTGCAGAAGAAACGTATTATGATGTGGTTGCTATTTATGTTTCTATTTTAAAAGACCTTGAAGAATTTGAAGAAGCAATCAATATAATTGTAGAAGAATTATCAATGCCTTATATACCTTATCAATATGAAACGGTTTATAATGCAGCATACGATGAACTACTACTTGCTAAACAAGAAGCTTCTTTAGAAGGAACAAGTCAAAAAATCTTTAATGAAGAAGAAATTGAAAATATTTTAACCAAAGAAGATACCAATGAAGATTTACTTTATATGGCTATTGAACAAATGGAAGGGATGAATATTCGTCGTATGATTGTTCCTATTCGTCAATTTATTAGAAATAATGATAAACCAGACTTTGCGAAAAGTTTATTAATTGAATTGATGATTGATCAAGAAATTGATGAAGATATGGAAGTTATCAAAAAAGGAATTTCTTATGAAGTTAATCCTAGCTATGCACCTATGGTTTTAAATCAAGAAGCAAGTTATGAAATCTATAAATTATTAATGGAAGCTTTAGAAGATGACAATCCTTCATTACTTGCTATGTGTGAACAATTCTTGAATTTCTATCTTTATTCAATCTATCCAAAATATATTGATGAACAAGATTATCGCAGTATTGCTGGAGCAATTCATTATCATTTAGCGTCATTACAATATATAGATATTGAATTAGAAGATATTGAATATCTTTATAATTGTGATCAAGAAGAAGTAAAAGATGTATCAGAAACAATACAATCAATCGAATATTAAAATTTATGAATATAGTTGAATTTAAAAAAAGGTTAGTATATAATGTCTTTTGATACGGAATAAGGAGAAATAATATAATGAGAACAACTACAAAAAAATTAGAAAATGCTGTTACTCAAATTAAAGTAACATTTGATAAAAAAGAATGGGCAGAAGCTCAAGATGCAGCTTTAAAAAGATTAGCTACAAGAGTTAAATTAGATGGTTTTAGACCAGGTAAAGCTCCAGTTGCTATGATTAAAGCAAGACTTGGAAAACAAGCTATTTATGATGAAGCTACAGATCAAATCTTACAAAAAAGATATGCTGATATCATGAAAAAAGCAGAAGTTGCTCCAATTGCTCAACCAACATTAAATATTGATAGCGTTGATAATGACAATTTAAAAATCACAATCTTATGTCCTGTTAAACCTGAAGTTGAATTAGGTGAGTACAAAGGATTAGAAGTTAAAAAAGGTAGAGTAACTGTTGCTAAAAAAGATATCGAAGCACAAGTTGAAAATTATCGTCATCAATTTGCTGAATTAACTACTAAAGAAAACGGTGAAGTTGCTAAAGGTGATACAGTAGTTATGGACTTTGAAGGATTCATCGATGGTGAAGCTTTCGAAGGTGGAAAAGCTGAAAACCATTCATTAGAAATCGGTTCTGGACAATTCATTCCAGGTTTTGAAGATCAAATGATCGGTATGACTTGTGAAAATGAAAAAGATGTTGTTGTAACATTCCCAGAAGATTATCAAGCTACTGAATTAGCTGGGAAAGAAGCTACATTCAAAGTAACTGTTCATGAAATTAAAGAAAAAACATTACCAGAAGCTGATGATGAATTAGCTAAAGATGTTAACATTGATGGTGTTGAAACTTTAGATCAATTAAAAGATCATATTAAGACTCAATTAAAATCACAAAAAGAAACTGAAGTTGAAAATAAATTCTTCTCAGATTTAACAAGTGCTTTAATTGAATGCTGTAAAGTAGAAGACAGTGAAGCTTTATTAAATTCTGAATTAGATACAATGTTAAGAGAAGTTGAAATGAACTTACAACAACAAGGTTTATCATTTGAATTATATGAACAATTCACTGGTAAAAACAAAGATGCAATCAAAGCTGATTTAACTGATCAAGCAAAAGATAGAGTTAAATTAAACTTAATCTTAGCTGCAATCGTTGAAGCAGAAAATATCGAAGTAACTGATGAAGAACGTAATAGCGAATTAGAAACAATCGCAAATACATATAATAGAGACTTAGAAGAAATCAAACAAATCTTCGCTCAAAATATGTACCAAATCGATGCTGATATCTTAAATAGAAAAGCGTTAGACGTTGTTAAAGAAAACTTAAAGAAATAGTTTAAAAGACGCGTAAGCGTCTTTTTAAAAAAGGAGGATTATTATGAGTGAAAGTACATTATTAACCCTTCCTGTTGTGTGTACAAGAGGAATGATTGTCTTTCCGGGTAACCGTTTATCATTAGATGTAGGGCGCCCTCTTAGTTTAAAAGCACTTGAACTTTCAAGTCGTGACTTTGATAACAATATCCTATTTGTTTCACAAATCAATCCTATTGTTGATGATCCAAAATATGATGATGTTTATCATGTTGGAACTTTATGTAAAATTGAAAAGAAAATCCGTCGCGATAGTGCAGGAACAATCAAATTAACTGTTACTGGAGAAAAAAGAGTTTATCTTCAAGATTTCAAAATTGAAGAGGGTTCTATTTTTTCAACAGCTGAAGTTTTAGAAGATATTTATGGGGATTCCAATGAAGAAGTTGCTTTGGTAAGAAAAACAACAGCTTACTTTGAACAAGCAAGACGTCATATGCCTCATATTCCAGCTGAAAGTTTAACTTTACTTTCAAATGGAACGTCAGCAAGCTTACTTGCTGATACAATTGGTCAATATTTACCAATTGATTTAGATAGAAAACAAAAAATTCTTGAAGAAAGAGATATCAATAAAAGACTTTTCTTAGTTGCAAGTTCTATTGAATCTGAAAAAATGATTAGTCAATTAGAAGATACAATCAATAGAAAAGTCAAAGAAAGTATTGATGAAAATCAAAAAGAATACTATTTAAGAGAAAAATTAAGAGCAATTAAAGATGAACTTGGTGATACAGTAGATAAAGGAGACGATGCTGAACAAATTCGTAAAGAATTAGCAAAAAATCCTTATCCACAATATATCAAAGATAAAGTTGAAGAAGAATTACGTCGTTTTGAAGCGATGCCACCAGCATCTTCAGAAGCAAACGTAGTAAGAACTTATATTGATTGGGTGATGAAAACACCTTGGTATCAAGAAACAAAAGATCAAGAAGATATCTCTAAAATTGAGGCTATTTTAGAAGAAGATCATTTTGGTTTAGAAAAAGTAAAAGAAAGAATTGTGGAACATTTGGCAGTTAAACAGATGACACAATCTTTAAAAGCACCAATTATCTGTTTAGCAGGTCCAGGGAAAACAAGTATTGCGAAAAGTATTGCACGAGCTTTAGATCGTAAATTTGTTAAAGCCTCTTTAGGTGGAGTTAGAGATGAAGCAGAAGTTCGTGGACATCGCCGTACTTATTTAGGTTCAATGCCTGGACGTATCATTCAAGGAATGAAAAAAGCCGGTGTTGTTAATCCTGTCTTCTTATTAGATGAAATTGATAAGATGGCAAGTGATTATAAAGGGGATCCAACAAGTGCGATGCTAGAAGTTTTAGATCCTGAACAAAATTCTCAATTTTCTGATAACTATATTGAAGAGCCTTATGACTTATCTAAAGTCCTCTTCATTGCGACAGCTAATGATTTAGGTGGTATTCCAGGACCTTTAAGAGATCGTCTTGAAATTATTGAAGTATCAAGCTATACAGAACAAGAAAAATTAATGATTGTAAAAGAACACTTAATTAAAAAACAATTAGAAGCACATTCATTAAAACCTGAACAAATGATTCTTTCTGATGATATCATCATGGAAATCATTCAACACTATACACGTGAAGCCGGTGTTCGTGAACTTGAAAGATATATTGCTAAATTATGTCGTAAAACTGTTTTAGCTATCTTAAAAGATAAAGTTGATTCAGTGACTATTGATAAAGATAAATTGGTTGAATTCTTAGGAAAAGCACCGTTTGATCATACAAAGAAACTTCCTCGTCCACAAGTTGGGGTAGTTACAGGTATGGCTTATACACAATTTGGTGGAGATATTTTACCAATCGAAGTCAATCATTTTGATGGTACTGGTAAATTTATTATTACTGGTCAATTAGGCGATGTTATGAAAGAATCTGCATCAATTGCTTTAGATTATCTAAAAGCCAATAAAGAAAAATATGGTTTAGATGATAAAGCCTTTGATAAACAAGATATTCATATTCATGTTCCTGAAGGAGCTATCAAAAAAGATGGTCCATCAGCAGGTGTCACTCTTACAACTGCAATCTATTCAGCTTTTACAAATAAACCTGTAAGAGATGATGTTGCCATGACAGGAGAAATCACTTTACGTGGTAATGTCTTACCAATTGGTGGATTAAAAGAAAAATCAATTTCTGCACATCGTTCAGGAATTAGAAAAATCATTATTCCTAAGGAAAATGAAAAAGATATCGAAGATATCCCAGAATCAGTAAGAAGCGATTTAGAAATTGTTTTAGCGGATCATATTGATACAGTTTTAGAACATGCGATTGTTAAATAACGGAAATCTTGAATTTTCGTTATTTTTTTTGTACAATACAAAAGGTGATGAAAAATGGTAAAAATTAAAAAAGCAGAATATATTTTATCGGCTGCATGGAAAAGTCAATGGCCAAAAGAAAGTTTTCCAGAAATGTGTCTTGCTGGACGTTCAAATGTAGGAAAAAGTAGTTTTATTAATACAATGTTATCAAGAAATGGACTTGCCAAGGTTTCAAGTACCCCAGGTAAAACAAAAACACTTAATTTCTTTAATGTTAATGATGCGCTTTATTTTGTAGATGTTCCAGGTTATGGCTATGCCAAAGTTGCAAACAATGTGACAAAACAATTTGGTAAAACCATGGATGAATACATTAGTGAAAGACAAACTTTAAGAGGGTTTATTTTATTGGTAGATTATCGTCATAAACCTACAAAAGATGATGTAATGATGTATGAATTTGTAAAACATCATGGTGTCCCAGTCATTTTAGTGGCAACGAAAGAAGATAAATTAAAACGTAATGATTTAAAGAAAAATGAAAAGCTTATTAAAGATACTTTACATTTTGATCCGAGTGATACTTTTATTCGCTTTTCTAGTTTGAAGAAAAAAGGAATTCAAGAAGCTTGGAACGCTATTTATGAATTATGTGATATTGATTTTGAGTAGGGAAACCTACTTTTTTTTCATATCTTGTTTGTTTTTGCATATTCTTTGTTAGGAGGAAGAATATGCAAAAAATATTTTACGAAAAAGAAATTGATTTGTTTCACCGTTTAAAAGAATTAGTGAGTTTAACAGTTGATGAATCCATTGATTATAAAATGGAAGAACATGGGATTCGAGCTTTAGGAACACTAGCAATCAAGGGAGAATATTTGAGTGATGAAAAGAAAAACTTTTTAGAGAATGTAGAACTTGATATTTATGCAGATGAACAAAAGATCATTGATCCACAAGATTTTCATTTAAAAGTAGAAGATTTTCATTATGATATTCAAGATGGTAATCTTAAAATCAAGATAGAAGTTGGTGTTTATGGAGTCGAAGAAGGAGAAAATCGATACATTCGGGTAGATCCAGATCCGCTTGAAGAAATTGAAGCATTGACACGTGATCTTGATGAAAAAAAGAAAGAAATAAAACCACAAATAGAAAAGATGCAAGTAGAAGAAATGCCTGAAAAAAAGGTAGAAGAATTAAGTGAAAAAGTCTATGAAACCAAGGTTAAAAATGAAGTTGAAGATGATCAAGAAGATATAGGGGCTTATTATCTTTATGTTGTTTGTGCAAATGATACGTATGAAAATATCGCTAAAGCATATAACATGGATGAAAAAGTGATTCGTGATTATAATAATAATTTGAGTCTAGATGTAGGGCAAATATTGATTATTCCTTATGATTCAAAAACTGATACAAACAAAGTATGATTTAGAAGTTATTGGACTCATTCAATTGAGTCCAAAGGTTTATAAGGTAAAAACAAAGCAAGGCTTTTATTGTGTAAAAATTATACAAGATAAAAAACTTGAAAATGCCTATCAACATATTCAAACACTACATCTGCATCATTTTATTTCAATCATTAAAAATAAAGAGGATCATTATTTTACCCCTTATCATGACAAGTTCATTTATTTAATGCCTTATTTAGTGTATAAAAATGCAATTCAAAAAGAACTTAAAATTAAAATGTATTATCAAATAATTGCGTATTTACACAAAAAATCTTTTTTTATTCAAAGTGAAGATGTGTCTTTTTTTGAAAGACAAAAAGAAGATCTTTTAAGCCTTATTCAAATAAGAAAAGACGAATTTGAAAGAATGATGAAAGAATTTGAGTTTAAAAAATATAAAGCACCATCGGGGTGGATGCTTGTTTTAAATTATTATCGAATTATTGAGTTTTTAAATCAATCTCGGTATTATTTGAGTCGTTATTTTGAAAGTGTTAAAGAGAAGAAAGAAATAAGACTTTCTTTAATTTATCATCATTTTGATTTGAATCATATTTTTATAGATCAACAAAAACTGATTTCGATTGATCAAATGAAAATTAATTACTGTATCTATGATCTTGTTGAACTTTTTCAAAATCAAAAGGATCTTTATGAATGCGTTGCTTTATTTGACGGATATTTAGAAGAAATTGATTTGTATCAAGAAGAGAAATTATTACTTCTTTGTTTGTTGTCTATCGTTCCCCATGTATCTTTAAATGAGGATGAAAATAATAATATTCAAGAAATGGCAAAGCTGATTTGTTATATGGATGGCATTGTAAAAATATTTAAAAAGATAGAGATTGACGAGGTATAAGCAATTTGTTAGAATAGTAATGCAATGATTTGGAGGAGTAGTTCTTCTTTGTTTGATAGAGAGTCCCGTTTGCTGGAAAGGGATAAATGAAAAGAGTGAAGGTAGCCAAGGAGCATGTTAGATGAAATAAAGTAGTTTAACACGTAGAACTGCGTTAAAGTTTTGAGGTGCTAAGTGTTTACTTAGAACTAAGGTGGTATCGCGATTAAGTCGTCCTTAGAAGGAGGACTTTTTTATTTTAAGGAGGAAAAAGATGAATTATTTTACAGAGTATTGGTATGTATGGATTGCATTTGTTATTATGTGTATCTTCTTGTTTAGCTTTTATGGAAAAAAATATAAACAAGTAAAAGAAAGAAGAAAACAATATGAAGAAAAGTTAGCTCAAGAAAGAGATGAGTTTTCACATCTTACAAGTGAAGTGTTTGATAAAATTGAACCAATCGATCTTACAAGAGCTGTTATTTTTCATATTAATGCGAAAGAAGATCGTCTTTTTAAAGATGATAACTATGATGGAAATATTATTCCTTATTTAACACATGAAGAATTATTAATTTATACAATGTACCAATTAGAATGTTCTTTAGAAGGGGGAAGAGGTTCAATTCATTCGTTTTTTATAACAGAACCTTATTGTAATTATCGCCCTTATTATAAAGAAGCGTTTGAAACAATGAAATGTTATGATATTGCTCATTTATTAGAAGAAGCTGAAAAGTTAGCCATTTTAATTGAAAATGATCAAGAAGATGAAATCGATGAAACAAGTGAGTATGCAACTTATAATTTCTCTGATTTTACAAATGAATTTGTTTCTTTATTACGTTCTTCGGGAATTGGTGATAAATTAGGAGAATACATTAAAGAACATAAAGAAAGTTTTATTGAAAAGGATGATGAAAATGAAGAAAGAATTAGCGAGTAAGTATGATCATAAAAGTGTTGAAAAAGGTAAATATCAACATTGGTTAGAAAAAGAATATTTTAAAGCGGGAGATGTTTCTAAAAAGCCTTATGCAATTGTTATTCCACCACCTAACGTAACTGGTAAACTTCATTTAGGACATGCTTGGGATACAACTTTACAAGATATGATTATTCGTTATAAAAGAATGCAAGGTTATGATGCTTTATGGCTTCCAGGTATGGATCATGCTGGAATTGCCACACAAGCAAAAGTTGAAGCAAGAATGAGAGAAGAAGGAATTTCTCGTTATGATTTAGGAAGAGAAGGTTTCTTAGAAAAAGCATGGTCTTGGAAAGAAGAATATGCTTCGATTATTCGTGCTCAATGGGAAAAGTTAGGGTTATCTTTAGATTACTCAAAAGAAAGATTTACTTTAGATGAAGGATTATCTCAAGCTGTTAAAGAAGTTTTCGTTCGTTTATATGAAAAAGGATATATTTATCAAGGTAAAAGAATTATTAACTGGGATCCTGTACAAAGAACAGCTTTAAGTAATATCGAAGTTATTCATAAAGAAATTGAAGGGGCAATGTATTATTTTAAATATAAAATTGTTGATAGTGATCGAGAATTAGTCATTGCAACAACACGTCCTGAAACAATGTTTGCCGATCAAGCCATCTTTGTTCACCCTGATGATGAAAGATATAAAGATCTTGTTGGTAAATATGCAATCAACCCAGCAAATGGTGATAAATTACCAATTATGGCTGATAGCTATATTGATATGGATTTTGGAACTGCGGTAATGAAATGTACACCTGCACATGATCCAAATGACTTTGCTTTAGCTAAAAAATATAACTTAGATATGCCTATTTGTATGAACGATGATGGGACAATGAATGAACTTTGTCATAAATACCAAGGAATGGATCGTTTTGAATGTCGTAAACAATTAGTGGCTGATTTTGAAGCAGCTGGTATTGTTGATCATATTGAAAAACATTTACATCAAGTAGGACATTCAGAAAGATCAGAAGCTATTGTTGAACCTTATTTATCAAAACAATGGTTTGTTAAAATGAAACCATTGGCTGAAGCTGCTTTAGCTAATCAAAAGAAAGATTCTAAAGTAAACTTTGTGCCGGAAAGATTTGAAAAAACATTTACACAATGGATGGAAAATATCGAAGATTGGTGTATTTCTCGTCAATTATGGTGGGGACATCAAGTACCAGCTTGGTATCATAAAGAAACAGGTGAAGTTTATGTTGGAAAAACAGCACCAGAAGATATCGAAAACTGGACACAAGATGAAGATGTCTTAGATACTTGGTTCTCTAGTGCCTTATGGCCATTTTCAACATTAGGTTGGCCTAATACAGAAGATCCTCTATTTAAAAGATACTTCCCAACAAATACTTTAGTTACAGGATATGATATTATTTTCTTCTGGGTAAGTCGTATGATTTTCCAATCATTAGAATTTACAGGTCAAAGACCATTTGAACATGTTTTGATTCATGGCTTAATTCGTGATGAACAAGGAAGAAAAATGTCTAAGTCTTTAGGTAATGGGGTCGACCCAATGGATGTTATTGATCAATATGGTGCCGATACATTAAGATTCTTCTTAACTACAAACTCAGCACCTGGTATGGATTTAAGATATATTCCTGAAAAACTAGAAGCTTCATGGAATTTCATTAATAAAATTTGGAACTCAGCAAGATTTGTTTTAATGAATATTGATGAAGATTTGGAATATAAAGATTTGAAATTTGATCATTTAAATTTATGTGATAAATGGATCTTAAATCGTTTAAATAATGTTATTGAAGAAGTAGATGCCAACATGGATAAATTTGAATTTGTTAATGTTGGTACAAGCTGGGGCATTCGTTTTGCGATAATCAATAATTACCTTGCCTTT
>ENA-OPCW01001511-OPCW01001511.1-human-gut-metagenome-genome-assembly--contig:-NODE-1511-length-11567-cov-3.829048_pt1 | contig 11567 bp, 8 predicted proteins | sample MGYA00241258_ERZ501496 | MGnify/ENA primary metagenome ERZ501496 (study PRJEB25962, sample SAMEA2042660) | human gut metagenome | biome: human gut; feature: human-associated habitat; material: faeces...
CTTGTCGAGGTTGGCCGTCGTCGTTTCAACGGCACGGGTTCCCAACGCGGCGCGGAAGTCGATCGCGTTGCCATTGTTGATGCCCGTGGATTCGTCCTGCGAGCACGATGCCATGCCCATGGCGGCCACGGCAATGAAAAACAGTTTCTGTTTCATTTTAAAAAATATAAAAGGGTTAAACAATAAATAATATGACATCTTTCTGTCCATAACATGGACGATCATCACATTTTTAAATCTATCTCCACGGGCTTCCACGGCTCCACCTCGGGCTGGAAACCGCCGCCGTTGGTGATGGGCTTGGGCAACGGAAGCCCGTCCAGCACGATATGCACGTTACGGGGATCCGGCGCCGAGTGGATCTGCCCCGTCACGTCGTAGGTGTAATACCATTTGCTCCCGTCGGAGAGGACGGCGTAAACGGTCAGCTGGTGCGCCTTATCCACCGCGGGGGAGTGGCCGAAGGTGAGAAGGCCGCCCGTGACGACACTCTTTTCCCCGTTTTCCCCCTCGCCGACAGCAGCGTCGAACGGGATCGTGACACGCTCCCCCGTGAGGGCATCCGGCCCAGTGCCGGGCAACAAACCTCCCGCGAGGCCCGAGATCGAACCGCTGACACCAAAGACATATTTCAGGTTCTCGGCGTTGCGGATCTCGACCGTGTACCTGCAAACCGACTGTTCCGGGTAAAGCGTGATCCTCTGCCGAGCCCCCTGAATACGATGCGAATAACTTCGTTATACCTGAACGGGAAGGTTTCGATCATCTCCTCCATCTTCCGCTTCGGCAGCCCGGGGAGCGTGGTCGATAACACCGGTGCGGGAGGCTTCGTGTGCGGCATCACGAAAGAGGGCATATTGAAAGACATTTGTTTCGACATCAAGATGAATATCTATTGCCGCACAGTCAGCGATATTCCATTCGCCGGACAACCGATACCTTCCTACGAAAAAGCGATAGAGGTCATCCGCCAGAGCCACACACGACTTCCGAATGTCCATCTGATCGGCTGGGACATAGCGATCGACGAAACGGGAGAACCCATACTGATCGAAATAAACATATCCTATCCGGGTATCATATACGAACAACTATGCTCCGGCCCCTTGTTCGGAGAAAGAACCGGGGAGGTTATCGAATATGTAAAACGAAATCGACCCAAAATCACCCTAAAATTATAGGTTTTTATATGCTGCAAAAAATCATCTATAAACTCGGTGTCAAATGGAGAAACCCCTCTCTTTTAAGACAATTCGAATCGCTGAAAAAAAGCGACAAATGGAGTATTGAAAAATTGCAAGCGTACCAATTCGAGCGTTTGAAAACACTTTTACAGTTCGCATACGATCACTCTCCGTTTTACAAAAAGGAATTCGACGAGGTCGGGTTCCATCCCTCGCAAATGACGAGCCCGGACGACATGAAAGTACTGCCCGTCATCGACAAATCCGTATTGATTCGCAACAACGGCGACATACAATCGACTTACAAATTCGATAAGCTCCAATTTTCCGAAACTTCGGGTTCTTCCGGAAAGCCCTTGCTCTTCTATCGAGATGAAGAGTGGGATTCAGGACATCGGGCCGCCGTAATGAGAGGACAAAGCTGGTACGGCATCATGCCCTGGGACAGAAACGGATATTTGTGGGGATACAATATAGACCGTAAAAAAACATTGAAAACCAAAATTCTGGACAGACTCTGCAATCGATTCCGGATGTTTTCATACGCTCCCGATGATATGGAGCGATTTTGCCGTAAATTGCGGAAATCCGCATTTCTGAGCGGCTACGCCTCCATGATTTATGAAACTGCACGATATATTAACACACATCCTCACGACAAAACGAAATATCATCTGAAGCTCATCAAGGGCACTTCGGAAAAGATATACCCCAACTACCACGAAGAAACGCAAAAAGCGTTCGGCTTGAAAATAACCAGCGAATACGGCGCGGCCGAAGCCGGAATCATCGCATTCGAATGTCCGGAAGGTAAAAACATGCATATCTGCATGGAAAACGTTTATGTGGAAGTAATCGACGGCGAAATCGTAGTTACGAATCTATTGTCCCGCTCCTTTCCGATCATTCGGTATAAACTGGGTGACGCCGTGGTTCTGGCATCGCCCGATTACAAGTGCCCCTGCGGCAGAAATCATCCGGTGGTTCTGGACGTATGCGGCCGTATCGGAAAAAACATCCTCGGAAAAACCTCTAAATACCCGAGTCTAACCTTTTATTACGTTTTCAAGAACATCGCCATCCAGGACGGTATTACACTGAACTACCAGGCCCGTCAGGACGAAAAAGGCAAAATCACGATTAACATCGAACAGAATCCTGAAAATATTTCCGAATTGCAACAGTTGGTTCGACGAGAATTGGATAAATATTTCCACGACGACATCGACTTTACGATCAACTGGGGCGTACAACTCCACACCCATAAAGAGAAATTGAAAGATTTTATCACGACAATCGAGTAAACCGACCGAATCTACATGTCAGAACTGGTATCCATTATCACCCCTTCCTATAACTCGGCCGCATATATTGCCGAGATGATCGAATCGATCCTGGCCCAAACCTATACCAACTGGGAGCTGCTGATCACCGACGACTGTTCGACGGACGACAGCGTCAAAATCATAGAATCCTACGCGACAAAAGACTCCAGAATAAAATTATTCCGGCTCGCAAGTAATTCGGGAGCTGGTATCGCCCGCAACAAATCCATCGAAGAAGCCCGGGGACGTTACATCGCCTTCTGTGACAGCGACGATCTGTGGAAACCGCAGAAATTGGAAAAACAGGTCGAATTCATGCAAAAAAACGGATATGAGTTCGTATATTGTAAATCCGACGTCATAGATACCGAGGGAAACGTCATAGCGATCAACAACCGGGTACGGCGTGTTTCCTATTTCAGCACGATTATTGTAAATTTTATCGGAACTTCATCCGCGATATACGATACCCGGCGAATCGGCAAAATCTACATGAAAGACGTCCGGAAACGTCAAGATTGGCTTCTTTGGATCGATATTCTGCGACTTACCCGACATGCCTATTGTACTCCCGAAAGGATGAGTTCCTGGCGTACCGGGAATGAAAATTCCCTCTCCGCCCGGAAATCAAGTCTGTTCAAATATCACCTGATGATCTATAAAAATTATTTGGGATTTTCTGCTCCGATCGCCTTTTTGATCTGTTACGGCATATCATTGCCCTGCTTCTTTGTAAAAAAAATCAGATATCGGCTTATAAACTTCTTCCATCGCCGAGAACTATGTAAATAAATATAATCGCTATGATGAAACCGCAATTCAAACGGGTGGAGAATTATATCAAACCCGGTAAATGGCACTGGTTGAAAGCAGTACTATGGTCGGTAATAACATTACGTTTCTTCATTGATCTGATCCGACTGCTGGCATATTACTCTGTAAATTGCATTGTCGGGCGCCAACAGGCAACTATCGGCAAAAACTGTAAAATCCATCCGACGGTCATGTTGCGCCAACCGACGATGATTAAGATCGGCGATCACTGCTCCATCAATCACAACAATATATTCCAGGCCGGCCGACAAACCGGAACGATCACACTCGGCAACCATGTTCTGACGGCTGCAAATGTCATGTTTGTCGCTTATTCGCATGCATACGACACACGCGAAATTCCCATTATAGATCAAGGTTACTACGATGCTCCGATCGTTGTGGAAGACGACGTATGGATCGGATTCGGGGCGATCATTTTGGCCGGAGTAACGATCGGCCGGGGTGCGATTATCGGGGCAGGATCCGTAGTAAACAAAGATGTACCGCCCTATGCCATCGTCGGAGGTGTTCCCGCCAAAGTATTGAAAATGCGAGCAACCGATTTATAATCATGAAAATTTCGCTGCTTCCCCGCTCACGCGTCAATTATTCCTGGACGCATTTATTCAAGAGTCTGTTCATCCGCACAGAAAGTGGAAAATACACAAGCCGGTTGAAACGGGAAATCGCCCGGTATTTCGGACAGAAGGATGTGATACTGACCTCCTCGGGACGTAGCGGGCTGCAAATATTGATCTCTTATCTGCAACGAAAAAAGGTCATCGTTCCTTCCTATACCTGTAAAGCCGTCACAGAAGCTATTCTCATGGGGGGGGGAAATGTCCAATACGTAGAAGTCTCCGAAACTGATTTCAACATGCTTCCCGAAGAGTTGCAAAAAGTAATAGACAAAGATTCGGTCGTTATTGCGACTCATCAATTCGGCAATCCCTGCCGTATCGAAGAAATTCAATCCTTGTGCCGTCGCACTGGTGCGATCCTGATCGAGGATTGTGCCGCATCGCTCGGAACGCATATCCAAGGCCAGCCGGCGGGATCGTTCGGAGATTATGCCTTCTTCAGCTTCGATTCCACCAAATTAGTAACCGTCCCCTCCAAAGGCGGTTTTATCATCGCCCGTGAAGCAACTGAAACCGAACGGCTCGCAACCTATATTCAAAAATATCAGGCACCCGGTGTCAGCTTCCGTATCAAACATACAGTGATCGGTTTGATCTACCTGCTACTGAAAAACAAATACCTGTACAGAGGATTTCATTTCCTGACCATGCAGTGCCGGAATCGGATGCAACTGGACGAATCACATGAGCTGGATCTGCATTTCAACGACTATTATCGACACAGAATGGCCGAATGGCAGGCTTACATGGCTCTTCCCCAAATAGAAAACCTGGACAAGCTCATCCTTCGCCGCAAAGAGATATATCGCCGATACGACAGTTCTATACGCGAAACGCCCGTTTTACGCAAACCGGTTTTCAACGACGAAGCGTGCTGCATCCGATATGCCATCCAGGTCGAAAACAAAGCATCGTTCTACCGACGTTGTTTGACCCGGGGGATTGACATGGCATTCAGTTTCAGTTACATTGTTTGCCCCGCTTCTTTTACTCATGCAAAACGGATCGCAGAAACGGTTCTGGACCTCCCCTATTATTACGATATGAAAGACGAAGAGGTAACCTGCGTTATAAATACGATCAATGAAATCGCAGCCGAAACGCCCCGTAAAAAACAGAAACTCATCGTATGAACGTATTATTGACTGATGCTCAAGATGTACAAAGCATCACCGTAGCCCGATCGCTCCACAAGCGGGGATGCAAGGTATATGGATTTATGACTTCGCGCATATCGTACGGATACACATCTCGTTTTTTCCACCGGCATATCCTTTGCCCGGATGTAAAAAACGAACCGGAGAATTTCGGCCTTTTTCTGCGTAAATTCTTAGCAGAAACCCCTATAAACGTAATTATTCCCTTAAGCGACGGAACAGCCGCTTACATCAGCCAAAATAAAAACGAACTCGAAAAGATTCATGGCGTACGATGCGCTGTCCCCGGATACGAAATCTTCCATAAAGCGCATAACAAACAACTCTTAATGGAGTTATGCCGCCGCATCGGAGCGCCCCACCCCAAAACGATCGAACTCACTCCGGATAATCTCGTGCAAGCAAGCGCATATACGGGTTTCCCGGCATTAATCAAACCGAATATTTCGGAAGGAGCACGAGGAATCGTTTACGTCAATGACATAGACCGGTTGCACGAGGTATTTCCGTCCGTTCAGGCAACATTCGGCGCCTGCACATTGCAGGAATTTATCCATCACTCAGGCGTGTACTACAACGTAATGCTGTATCGTGATCGAAACGGGAAATGCTTGGGCAGCACGGTTATCAAGATACTTCGATATTTTCCATTGAAAGGCGGAACCAGTTGTTATAGCGTAAGCGTAGAAAATCCGGAACTCACCGAAATCTGCTTCCGAGTTCTGGAGAAGATAGACTGGATCGGATTTGCCGATTTCGACATCATGCAAGAAGCCGAAAGCGGCGACTACAAGATCATCGAAATCAATCCGAGAACACCTGCGAGCCTAAAGGCATCCCTGGCTTCAGGAGTGGACTTTCCGGCAATCATACTATACGATACGCTGGGACACCCCGTTCCCAAGTTCAAATACGAACCTGGTAAAATCCTGCGTTACATGGGACTTGATGTCATGTGGTTCCTATTTTCGCCGGACAGATTTCGCATCCGTCCTTCGTGGTTCAAATTCTTCGGACGGAATATCTATTATGAAGACGGCACCTGGAGCGATCCCCTGCCTATGTTAGCAGGCTGTTTCGCCGGAGTAATAAAATATCTGAATCCCAAATTCAGAAAATCAAAATTGAATTGACAATGAATATCCTGACTTTCGACATAGAAGACTGGTACAATCATGACGATTATTCGCAGGATTTCGAATGGGATAAATTCGAAGTCCGGCTCTACGAAGGAGTGGATAAAATTCTCGAAGCACTCGATCGTCGCCACCTCCGGGGAACATTCTTCTGTTTGGGATGGGTTGCCGAGAAGCATCCCGCTATTATTCGTCGAATAGCCGATGGAGGGCACCAGATCGGTTGTCATTCCTACCAGCATCAACTCGCAACCCGTTTTACTCCCGCACAATTCGAACAGGACACAGGCAAAGCGAAAAAACTGCTTGAAGACATCGCAGGACGAGAAGTAAACGCTTATCGGGTCCCGTCATTCTCTATCACTCGGAACAATCTGTGGGCTTTTGACCTGCTTGCAAAATTGGGCTTTCGTTACGATTGTTCGGTCTTCCCCTCCCAGCACGAATTCGGCGGAATACCGGAATTCCCCTCTTCCCCCTTCCTTATTCGGACTGCACACGGAACGTTGAAAGAATTTCCAATAAGTTTGGGAAACTTTCTGGGGAGATCGATCGTATATTCCGGCGGAGGATATTTCAGAATCATGCCTTACATGCTCATAAAATCCCTGATGAAAAAGTCGGACTACGTAATGTCCTATTTTCATCCGAGCGACTTCGATCCGGGGCAACCCCCAATGCCCCACTTAAGTCGAATGCGCCAATTCAAAAATCGGGTGGGACTAAAAAACGCTTATTCCAAATTTCAAAAGTTAATCGCTGATTTCGACTTCGCCTCGCTCGAAGCCATCGACCGGCGCATCGACTGGAGTACAGTTCGAATTATAAATCTGTAAACCAACATTCTACCATGAATACGAAAAAAATACCCTTCTCGCCACCAGACGTAGGCGCAGCCGAAGCACAGGAAGTTACCCAGACACTTCTTTCCGGATGGATTACCACAGGACCGCGTACCAAGGAGTTCGAACGGGAAATCGCAGCATATTGCCATACGGAGAAAGCCGTGTGCCTGAACTCGGCGACAGCCTGCATGGAGATGATTCTCCGCGTACTGGGCGTCGGTCCCGGAGATGAGGTCATCACTTCGGCATACACCTACACGGCCACCGCAAGCGTCACCTGCCACGTCGGAGCCAAAGTCGTTCTGGTCGATACGGCGCCAGGCTCCTTCGAAATGGATTACGACAAACTGGCCGATGCGATCACCGAGAAGACGAAAGTCGTGATTCCGGTGGATCTGGCTGGCATCGTCTGCGATTACGACCGTATTTTCGCAGCGGTCGAAAGCCGCAAACAACTATTCCGCCCCACGAACGAATTGCAGAAAGCCTTCGGCCGGGTCATCGTTCTTGCGGATGCCGCCCACGCTTTCGGAGCAAAACGTGCGGGCCGGGTCTGCGGCGAAATCGCCGATTTCACCTCTTTCTCCTTCCATGCCGTTAAAAACCTCACTACGGCCGAAGGCGGGGCCCTTACGTGGCGTAATATTCCCGGCATCGACAACGAATGGCTTTACAAACAATTCCAGCTCCTTTCGCTGCATGGCCAAAGTAAGGACGCCCTGGCCAAAACGCAACTGGGAGCCTGGGAGTACGACATCGTTTCTCCGGCTTACAAATGCAACATGACAGACATTATGGCCGGTATCGGGCTGGTACAACTCAAGCGCTACCCCGAGCTGTTGAAGCGCCGTCGAGAAATCATCGAGCGTTATGACAAGGCGTTGCGCAGGCTCAACGTACAGGTACTCGACCACTACGGTTCCGCTCACGCTTCATCCGGGCATTTATACCTGGTGCGGCTACTCGGGAAGGACGTTGCCGAACGCAACGATTTCATTACCCGGATGGCGGAACGAGGCATCGCCTGCAACGTCCACTACAAGCCGCTGCCCATGATGACGGCTTACAAGGCGCTCGGCTTCGACATCGAGGATTACCCCAACGCCTATGACATGTACCGCAACGAAGTAACTCTTCCGCTGCATACCCGCCTGACGGATGAAGATATCGACTATGTCCTTACGAATTTTACCGAAATCCTGTCCAAATAAACACACCGCTTGAAACGCACGTTCGATCTCATAGCAAGTAGTCTGGGTTTACTGTTATTGAGCCCTCTTTTCCTCATGCTCGCCATTTGGATCAAAATCGATTCCGAAGGTCCGGTTTTTTACCGCCAGGTACGTGTAGGAAAAGGAAACCGGGATTTCCGGTTGTTCAAGTTCCGCTCGATGCGCGTCGGTTCCGACCGAAAAGGACTTATCACCGTCGGAGGGCGCGACCCGCGCGTGACTCGTTCGGGGTACTACATCCGCAAATACAAGCTCGACGAGCTGCCGCAGCTCATCAACGTATTCACGGGAGACATGAGCCTGGTAGGTCCACGGCCGGAAGTCCGCAAATACGTCGATCTTTACACCCCCGAACAGATGCACGTACTCGACGTCCGGCCGGGTATCACCGATCCGGCGTCGATTCGCTATCGCAACGAAAACGAACTGCTTGCACAAGTCGAAGATCCCGATCGCTACTATGTGGAAGTAATCATGCAGGATAAACTGCGTATCAACCTGGAATACGCACAACATCATTCGTTCGCAGGCGATATTCAACTGATATTCCGGACATTCCGGGCCATTTTACGATGAACAATCTCACAAATACCCTCCTTCAGTTATTACGTGCAGCCCTCGAGCCGACCGTATCACCGCCTTCTATCCCCCGCCTGACGGAAGAGGACTGGAACCGTCTTTTTACCCTTGCGGCCCAACACGGCGTTACGGCCCTGCTCTTCGACACGATTCTCCGGCTCCCGGAACAGCAACAGCCCTCCAGAGCCCTCAAAATCCGTTGGGCCCTGAGTTCGGAAGCCATCGAGAAGCGCCATGCCCAACAGACCCGTGCCGCACACGAACTGACAACGCTCTTCGCTTCGCACGGCGTCCGTACGATCCTTTTGAAAGGGCTGGGCCTCAGCATTTACTACCCCCGGCCGGAGCACCGCGAATGCGGCGACATAGATCTGTGGCTCAACGACTGCGACAAGGGCAACCGTTTGATCGAAGAGCTGGGGATTAAAATCAATCACGATAGTGAAAAACATGCCGTTTTCCATTACAAGGGCGTCATGGTCGAAAATCACAGCCATCTGCTTATGCCGTCGCACCGCCGGACGGAGCGTGCCATAGACGATTTTCTCGTGGGTGAAGCCGAGAACAGCCGATTAGCGCCGGCGGGCTATTACACCCCATCCCCGATGTTCAACGCACTCTATCTGCTGCGCCACATGGCCCGGCATTTCGGGACGGAAGGCATCAACCTCCGACATCTGCTGGATTGGGGACTTTTCCTGCGCAGCGAGCAATCGGAAATCGACTTCGAGAAAATCCTTACGCTTTACGCTGCAACCGGTTACGACACGGTCTATAACATTTTCACGGCATTGGCCGGCGAATTGCTCGACGAGGATTTCACACCGCTGCTCTCTGCCGTTCCGGATCCACAGCTCAAACAGCGGGTACTGAACGACATTCTCGGCTTCGGAGTGTACCGCACTCCGTCAGGTAACCGCCTGACCCGTATCGGCCGGAAAACCCGCAAACTCTTCTCATGCCGCTGGAAATACCGCACCTTGCTGCCTGAGAATTTTTGGCGGGACGTAATCCTGCCTTCGCTCCTGTTCCACCTGAAAAATCCGAAAAATATCTGAATCGAAGCATTCCGCACGCCATCGGCAGAGCAGATCCGCATCTCGATTGCCGCGGAAGGGTGTTCCCATATCTGCACGAAGGACATCTGCAACCGCCTGTCGAAAAAGTCCGCTCGTTTCGTTTTTCCGTCCGCCAGGGAGGTAGCCTGTAAAATCCGATTGCCATAAAAATATGAATCGAACGACAGGGAGTCTTTGACTCCCTGTCGTTTTTTCCTCCGATAAGAACCTTCTACTTCTCTTTTTTCTTATCTTGCGATCGTATAACAGAATCCTGAACGATATGCCCATATTCACTCCTCCATCCCCTGCCTTGCAAAAAGCCTGGTGGAAAGAAACGATCGTCTATCAAATCTATCCCCGCAGTTTCAAGGACAGCAACGACGACGGTATCGGGGACCTGAACGGAATCACCGAAAAACTCGACTACCTGCATGGGCTGGGAATCGAAACCCTGTGGCTCAATCCGATCTTCGCATCCCCCAACGCCGACAACGGCTACGACATCAGCGACTACCGGCAGATCATGCCCGATTTCGGCACGATGGAGGATTTCGACCGGCTCCTGAACGAAGCACACGCACGAGGCATGCGTCTCCTCCTCGACCTGGTGCTGAATCACACCAGCGACCAGCATCCCTGGTTCCGCGAGGCCCGCACCTCTCGGGAAAACCCCTACTACGACTACTACCTCTGGTGGCCCGAGGAGCAGGGCCGTCCGCCCTACCGCAAGAGCCATTTCGACGAGGAGGGCGATGCCTGGTGCTACAACGCCCCCACGCGGTCCTACTACCTGCACTACTTCGCCCGGCAGCAGCCCGACCTCAACTGGCAGAATCCCGAGGTGCGGGCCGAAATCTACGACATTCTGCGTTTCTGGCTCGACAAGGGGGTCGATGGATTCCGGCTGGATTCGATTCCATACATTGCAAAAGACACGTCGTTTCCGGAGATCGACCTCTGCAAGTACCCGGACGTGTTCCCCTACTACTCGCTCGGGCCGCACCTGCACGACTACCTGCACGAAATGAACCGCGAGGTATTCTCCCGCTACGACTGTACGACCGTCGGCGAAGGCTCGAAAACCTCCCCCGAAGAGGGGTGGAAATTCATCGCACCCGAACGTCAGGAGCTCGACATGCTCTACCACTTCGGCGCGGCGGACATCCGCAACGAAACGGAGGCGGACGATCCCGCAACCGGAATCCCGTACAGTCTGCTCGCTCTCAAGCGTATGTACGCCGAATGGGACGCAGCCGTGGGCGACGGCTGGCCTACGATCTATCTGGGCAACCACGACCAGCCGCGCATGGTTTCGCGCTTCGGCAGCGACACCCCCGAGTGGCGCGACCTGTCGGCCAAAATGCTCACGATGTTCCTGCTCACGATGCGGGGAACCCCCTATTGGCTGGCCGGCGACGAACTGGGCATGGCCAACATCCGATTCACCCGCATCGAAGAGTACGACGACATCGACACGCGCAACCATTACCGCAAACTCCTGCGGGAAGGCCGTGATACGGAACAATTCCTGCGCGAACAGCAGGAGATCGGACGGGACAACGCCCGCACTCCCTACCAATGGGACGGCAGG